>Ga0172372_10002472_pt1 | contig 28015 bp, 27 predicted proteins | sample LakKiv5m_2_FD_114544 | JGI IMG/M metagenome (GOLD analysis project Ga0172372, IMG submission 114544) | Freshwater microbial communities from Kabuno Bay, South-Kivu, Congo - kab_092012_9.5m | ecosystem: Environmental > Aquatic > Freshwater > Lake | place: Democratic Republic of the Congo...
GCTTAAGATTGGGATTCTAGCGAGTTTGAAATCTTTCAAATTTCTTGTGACGAGAGTGGTGATCCCATTTTCAATAGTACAGTAGTATTGGATGGCATCCTCAAAATCTTTGAAATCTGAATTTAAAGCCAATTCGATTATTTTGTCATCAACAGGTAGGACTTTAACTAAGACTTTGAATCGCGACAGTATTTTTCTTGCTTCAGAAGAAGATTTTTGTTTTGAAAGAATGTAATTCAAATTACCAAAACAAAGGGAAGATACACAAATGGTCACCTCCTGTTTATCAGCAATCGTAAATAATTGAGCAGCATAAGGATAAAAAGGTTCTCTCTTTGCCAAAAGATCCAGAACAACGTCTGTGTCTACAAATATTTTCCTGGTCATTTGTATTTCTGTGAGAGATAGTCAGCGTAGTTGTCTTTATCATGATCATTTTTAGGCAATTCGATTACCCCGGATAAACTTTCTACCAATGGTGAGATTTTTTCTTTGGACGATTCTTCCTTGGTAAGTAACTGCAAATAGCTTTCAATAAGTTTAGACAGACTAATCTTTTTAGATTCGGCATAACGTTTTGCCTGATTGATAATGTCCTTATCGAGCTTTAAGGTCAGTTTTGTGTCCATAACATTAACTATATACGTACAAATATAATAAATGCATACGTATTGATAAAATAATTTGACATTTTTTACATTCACGGCAAAAATGCGTCGAATAGACCCCCTTTTTCGCCGCAAGAACAAAAAATTACCATTCAAACCGCTTAAAAATCACGCTGGCGATGTTTCCACCGAAGCCGCAGGTGTTGTTTATCTTTTGAGAATGTAGCTGGTGCTCCTGCCTCCGGCACTTTCTTTTGAGAGCACATCTTTGATGATGAGGTCATTGAGATCTCTAACTGCGCTGTCTTTTGAGCATTTGGCAATCCTAGCCCATTTGGTAGAAGTAAGTTTCCCTTCAAATCCGTCTAAAAGTTTGTTTACTAATTTTTTTTGCCGATCATTCAGGGAGGTATGTGTATGTTTCTTCCAAAATTCGGCTTTAAAAAGGACGTTATTCAAAATAAGCTCCGTTGCACGCAATGAATTGATTAAGCATTCAAGAAACCATACTATCCAATCTGTAATGTCTAGGGTGCCACGCTGTGTTTTTTCAAGTATTTGATAATAGTGTTTTCGATCAATTCTAATCTGTGCCGACATACTGTAAAATCGTTGGTTACTTTGATCTGATCGGGCCAATAGCATATCGGTTAACGCTCGTGTTATTCGACCATTTCCGTCATCAAAAGGGTGAATTGTAACAAACCAAAGATGTGCAATTGCAGCTTTTAGAACAAGATCGGTGTCATTATGATTATTGAACCAGGATAAAAAATGCTCCATTTCAGTTTCCACTAATGATGCATCTGGAGCTTGAAAATGTACTTTTTCTTTACCCATTGCGCCTGATACAACCTGCATTGGTCCAGAGGAATCATTTCTCCAGTTGGCCACTGTAATTTTATACATGCCACTTCTACCAGAAGGAAACAACGCGGCATGCCAATCAAAAAGACGTTCTTTGGTTATTCTTTCAAAACAATTTTGTGTAGCGTCGAGCATCATTTCAACCACTCCGTCTACATTCCTGTCGGATTCAACTGACCCGGAAATTTCCATACCCAATCTTCTTGCAATAGATGATCGAACCTGATCTTGATCGAGTATTTCTCCTTCAATCTCCGACGATTTTATTACGTCCAAGGTAAGCGTTTCAAGAAATGCTTCGTTTCTTAATTCAAAGCCTAATGATTCCATCCTTCCAAACAATCTCCCCTGAAGATTCCTCGTTTCACTCAGTAGCTGAAGAATCGTTTCACTATGCCATGAAAAGTTCGGCCATTTGTCAAGTTGATGGATGTAATAAGTCATTCGGTGCAAAATATGCATCGAATATAGTATTTATTCGTTGCATTTGAAAATTATTCGTAGCAAAAAATGCGTCGAATACATCCCTTTTTCAACGCAAGAAGAAAAAATTACCCTTCAAACCGTTTAAAAATCACACTGGCGATGTGTCCACCGAAACCGAAGGTATTGCTCATGGCATAAGTAATTCGTTTGTTTCGGGCGTGTTGTAGAGGAAAATCAAACAGGTCTTTGAATTCGGGTTCGATGTCGTTGGTGTTGATTGTTGGCGGGATGATGCCTTCCTGTAATGCCATCACACAAGCAATTCCTTCGATGGCTCCTGCTGCGCCGAGTAAGTGTCCGGTCATCGATTTAGTGGCAGAGATCACAAGGTCTTTGCGCTCGCCGAAAACCGTGCGTGCAGCAATCAGTTCGGAGTTGTCACCAAGTGGTGTAGAGGTCGCATGCATGTTGATGTGGTCGATCTGCTCTGGCGAAATACCTGCTTCACGCAATGCTTCGTTCATCCCGATGACGGCCCCGGCTCCTTCCGGATGCGTTCCGGTAAGGTGATATGCATCTGCAGCCATTCCTCCTCCAACGATCTCACCGTAAATGGTTGCGCCTCGTTGCATGGCATGTTCGTATTCTTCGAGGATCATCGCTCCTGCGCCTTCACCCATCACAAAACCATCTCGGGTGACGTCAAATGGACGTGAAGCTGTTTTCGGAGAATCGTTTCTCGTCGATAAGGCTTTAGCGGAAGAAAAACCTCCGATCGCTGCTTCGGTAATCGCTGCTTCGGATCCTCCAGTGATAATCATATCGGCTTTATCCCACTTGATATGGTTGAATGCTTCGATGATGGCGGTATTCGATGTCGCACAGGCCGATACAGGACAAAAATTGACCCCACGCAAACCGTACTTGATGGAGATCACTCCGGCAGCAATATCTACCAGTATTCGGGGAATGAAAAAGGGTGTAAAGCGCGGTGTGCCGTCTCCTTCCATGTATTCTTTCATCTGGTCCTGAAAGGTCTGGATCCCACCATTTCCCGATCCCCAGATCACACCAATACGGTCTTTGTTGACTTGCTCGAAATCTACACCGGAATGCTTCACCGCTTCATCCACAGCTACTAACGCATATAACGAGAACGGGTCGTATTTGCGCAATTCTTTGACGTCAAAATGCTCTTTCAGGTCAAAGTTCTTCAACTCGCATGCAAAATTTGTCTTGAATTTCGAGGTGTCGAATTTAGTGATCGGCGCCGCACCGCTTTTACCGTTCTTTAAATTCGTCCAGTAATCCGTCAGGTTATTCCCGATCGGGGTCAATGCACCAATTCCTGTTATTACGACTCGTCTCATTTTGGAAGTTAATAGTTGAAAGTTAGAAGTTAGAAGTTGTGAGTTGAAAGTTGATTCCCTCCTTGGGGAGAGATTAAGGATGGGGACTTAAGGATTTGACAATTCCAAGATACGATAATCTTTGTTCTTTGTTCCAATCAAAGAAAGCCCAATTCCAGCTTTGCTTCCTCACTCATCATGTCCTTGTCCCAGGGTGGATCGAAGACGATATTCACCTTCGCGCCGCTGACCGTTTCAATGGCTCCCACTTTATCCTCAACTTCTTTAGGCATGGTTTCCGCTACCGGACAATTTGGAGAAGTCAGCGTCATGTCAATCTCAACAAAGCGGTCTTCATCTATTCGCACTTCATAGATCAGTCCAAGTTCAAAGACGTCCACAGGGATCTCCGGATCGTAAATGGTCTTCAGGATCTCAACTACTTTGTTTTCAAGCTGTATGATTTCTTTTTCCATTGTTCTTTTTAATGCTTTGCTGCGTCAACACTGGCTTTGAGCGCGTCCATTTTCATGCGTTTCACCATGCTCAATAAGCCATTGGCGCGGGTGGGCGACAAATGTTCCTGTAATCCGATCTCCTGAATGAAGTGTAGGTCAGTCTTTGCCACCGTTTCAGGTGTTTCACCGTTCAAAACGCGAATCAATAATCCAATAATTCCTTTGGTGATGATCGCGTCCGAATCCGCTCTGAAATGCATGGTGCCGTTCTCAATCGCTGTATGCAGCCACACTCGTGATTGACATCCTTCAATCAAGCGGTCATCCGTTCGTTTATCCTCAGGAAAAGCTTCGAGTTCCTTTCCCAGTTCAATGATGTATTCATATTTCTCCATCCAGTCATCGTAGATGGCAAATTCGTCAATGATCTCTTGTTGCTTTTCGGTAATGCTCATCCGTTGGGTAACATTTGTACGTATACGTTGTTCGTTATTTGAGAATGCTGATGCTTTTTTCTACGGCAGCAATGAATGTGTCCACTTCCTCTTTGGTGTTGTAGAAAGCGAAGGAGGCCCTGACCGTTCCCGGAATCTTGAAGAAATCCATCAATGGTTGGGTGCAATGGTGTCCCGTTCTGACAGCAATTCCCTGTTTGTCAAGCAAAGTACCGATATCGAAGGGATGTATTTTATCTACCACAAAGGAAACGACCGATGTTTTGTGCTTCGCTTCACCGATAATGCGCACGCCTTCAAAAGTATCTAGCATGTCTTGAGCGTAATGTGCCAGTTCTTTTTCATGGCGTTGAATGGCATCCATATCGAGAGAATTCAAAAAACGGAAGGCTTCACCGAGACAGATTCCTCCAGCAATATGTGGCGTTCCTGCTTCAAATTTGTACGGAAGTTCATTGTACGTTGTTCGTTCGAAGGTTACTTTCGAGATCATGTCGCCTCCGCCCTGATAAGGCGGCATGCGGTCGAGCAGATCTTCTTTCCCGTACAGCACGCCTATACCCGTTGGACCAAATACCTTGTGACTGGAGAATACATAGAAATCGCAATCCAGATCGCGAACATCAACCTTCATGTGCTGAATGCTCTGTGCGCCATCGACAAGAATCTTGGCTCCGACAGCATGGGCTTTTTTCGCGAGTTCCTTAACCGGATTGATAGTTCCGAGCGTGTTAGAAATGTGCGTGACGGATACCAGTTTTGTGCGGTTGGAGAGTAACTTATCAAATTCTTCTTCGATCAGTTCGCCTTTCTTATTGATCGGCGCGACTTTCAAAACCAGTTTTTTTCGTTCACACAGCATTTGCCATGGAACGATGTTGGAATGGTGTTCCATTGCTGTGATCAGGATCTCATCTCCTTCTTTTAGAAGTTCACCGTAGGAAAACGCCACCAGATTGATCCCGTCCGTTGTTCCTTTGGTGAAGATGATCTCCTCGGATTTCTTTGCATTCAGGTACTTCTGGATCGTGATACGCGCCTCTTCGAACTCTGTCGTAGCTTTCTGACTCATAAAGTGCACGCCACGGTGAATGTTGGCATTGTCCTTCGAATAATAGCGGTTGATCGCATCCAATACCACTTGCGGTTTCTGGGATGTGGCCCCGTTATCAAAATAGATCAGGTTCTTTCCGTAAACGGTTTGACGAAGCGCCGGAAATTGCTCTCTGATCTCACGAACACTGAATGGGTTTTTAGTTCCTTCTGCCATAGCTTGCGCAAAGATACGAAAAGCCTTATTTTGAATTGTTCTAAAGAAGCGCTTTTTCTGTCAAATTCGAACGAAATGCAGCAAAAATTCTTCGTTTCCGTCGCCACCAAGGATCGGGGAGGGGATTTGTTGGACAAATTGAAGGTTATTCAGTGCGGCCATTTTGGTAATCCGTTCGATCAGTTCTGGGTAAAGCGTTTTGTTTTTGACAATACCACCTTTGCCTAAATGCTCCTTTCCGAGTTCAAATTGTGGTTTCAGCAACGCTATTACAATGGCATCCTGCTTCAGAAAGGGATGCAGGAAGGGAAATACTTTTTCAAGCGATATAAAAGAAACATCGATCACACAGCCATCACACAATTCAGGGATAAGCTTTGAAGTAAGGTCTCGCACATGCGTTTTCTCATATGAAACGACACGCTCGTCTTCCCGAAGTTTGGAGTGCAATTGATTTGAACCTACATCCACTGCAAACACTTTGTGAGCACCATGATGTAACAACACTTCTGTAAATCCACCGGTCGAAGAACCAATATCCAGAAACGTTTTATCCTTAATCTCCGGTTGAAAATGCGCTATGGCTTCAAGTAATTTGTAAGCTCCACGCGATACCCATGGATTTTCTTCCGCGATCATATCAATGGCGCAGTCCACCGGAAACTTCTTTCCCGTTTTGGTGATCAGTTTTCCGTTCACCTTCACACCCACCTCGCGTATGAGTTGTTCCGCCCTCACACGTGAACTCACCAGTCCGCGCTGCAACAAGATCTTATCCAGACGCTCTTCCATGGGGCAAAGGTACGAATAACCGCGGGGTTCGAGAGCCTCACCCCGCGGTTATAAAAAGTCTAATCAATGAGGGGTGAGGTTCTCAAACCCCTCGTAGCGAAAAATTACTAATTTAACGTAAGAAACAAAAGTAAACATGGATAAATGATTGGCTGGATGTACATTTTGGAATGTTCTGACGGTAGCTATTACACTGGGAGTAAAAATAACCTGGCAAGAAGGATCTCCGAGCATTCTTTAGGAGAAGGAGCAAATCATACAAAAAAGAGATTGCCTGTAAAACTGGTTTATTGGGAAGAATATCCAAGAATTGATTATGCATTTTATCGTGAGAAACAAGTGCAACGTTGGACCAGAAAGAAAAAAGAGGCATTGATTAGAGGGGATAATGTCAAATTGCCTGAATTGGCTATTGCTTATAGAGATAAGAAATAAAAAGTAGAATCTACGTGGGGTGAGGTTCTCGAACCCCACATTGCAGAAGCTTGAATAAGAAAACACTTATCTTTGCACCATAATTCATTGATGTGAGCAAGATTTACATTACAAGACGAGAAACGTTCAACGCCGCTCATAAACTCTGGCGTGAGGACTGGAGTGAAGAGAAAAACTGGGAAGTATTCGGGAAATGCAGCAATAAGAACTGGCATGGACATAATTTTCAGATCTTCGTTACGGTGAAAGGTGAACCGAGCCCGGAGACTGGTTTTGTGATCAATCTGAAAGATCTCAGCGTAATTTTGAAAGAAGAAGTAATCGAACCACTTGACCACAAGAACCTAAATCTTGACGTCCCCTTTCTTTCCGGAATGTTGGCTTCAACTGAAAACATGGCCATACAGATCTGGGAACGCATTAAGGAACCCATTGCCAAGGCAGGAGGAGAGTTGGTGAAGATCAAGCCTGTAGAGACCGAAAACAACTTTGTTGAATATTACGGAGGAAAAGAACCATTTTAGATGTGAAGTGTTCTATCCTTTATGGAACTGAATTTTGTGAAAGAAGAAACATATAACAGCGGTGTAACGTATCGATTGTCGGAACACTACGAAGAAATCCTGAAAGAACTGGGTGAGGACCCTTCTCGTGAAGGTTTGCTGAAAACTCCTGAACGCGTTGCGAAAGCTATGCAATTCATGACGCACGGTTATGGCTTGAATCCGGATGATCTGATCAATCAGGCCATTTTCCATGAGGAATATTCCGAAATGGTGATTGTGAAGGACATCGAAGTATACTCGATGTGTGAACACCACATGTTGCCATTTTTTGGCAAGGCTCATATCGCGTACATTCCTGATGGTAAGATCGTTGGATTGAGCAAGATTCCACGTGTCGTCGATGCGTATGCACGCAGACTGCAGGTACAGGAACGTTTGACCATCGAGATCCGTGACTGTATCCAGCGTACCTTAAATCCAAAAGGTGTTGCAGTTGTAATCGAGTGTGCGCACATGTGCATGCAGATGCGCGGCGTTCAAAAGCAAAATTCAGTGACTACTTCAAGTGCCTTTACAGGAATTTTCTTGAATAACGATGCAACAAGAAAAGAATTTATTAATTTAGTACAAGCTAAATTACATTAACAATGGACAACAATTTCATTCATTCTCAGGATGGTTACACACGTGAGATTTCACGTGAATTTTTCCGAAACGTATACAGCTATATGTTCGGAGCACTTGGTATTTCAGGGCTAATCGCATACTCTTGCGGAACTCCTGAATTTTTCGCGAAGTATTTCATTAATGCTGCAGGAACAGGTATTTCACCGATCATGTGGGTGGTTGTTTTTTCACCTGTTGTTTTAGGTTTGGTAATTCAGTGGGCGTATGAGCGTCTTTCCCTTGGGTTGCTTCTTGGATTGTTCGTTGCTTATTCTGCATTGATGGGATTAAGTTTGAGCACTATTTTCCTTGTTTACAATCTTTCGGCAATTGCGATGACCTTCTTCGTTTCTGCAGGTGCTTTTGCTGGAATGGCTGTTCTTGGATATACAACGAAAACAGACCTTACGAAATTCGGAAGCTTACTTTACATGGTATTCATAGGAATGTTTATTGCAGGAATCGTCAATATTTTTCTTGGTAATAGCATGCTTGATTTTATCATTTCAGTATTGGGAGTGTTTGTCTTTACCGGACTGACGGCGTATCACATGCAACAGTTGAAAGGTCTTTCCGAGAATGCTGGTATCTCTGAATTGCAGAGAAGTAAATTGGCATTAATCGGGGGTTTACAACTGTATATTTTGTTCGTGAACCTGTTCTTGTCTCTTCTGAGAATTCTTGGTTCAAGAGACTGATTTCGTATAATTTTTTAACTTCGTCAAAATTTAAGTTATGCCAGATAATTTCTTCGAAGGTTCAACTGCAGCAGTAGGAACGATCTATACGATCTTTGCATTGGCCGTTATCGCATCTATTTTGATCTGGGGATAATCCTCTTTTCAAAGAAAATATGACAAGCCGTTCCATTGTGAACGGCTTTTTTGTTTACTTTGATTTCAGAACAACGGATATGCCTTTTAACTCCATTTTCGCCTGGATCATTAAAAAAAGAATCCATCAGATCGATCTCTTTCGGAAATATCCCGCGGAGGTGCAGCGTGAATGGATGGAAAAATTGATCCAAACAGCTCAACACACGGAATGGGGAAAGCTACACGGATATAGTGAATTACAGTCCTATGAACAATTCAAAAAAAGGGTCCCATTGCAAGAATATGCCGACTTGGAACCTTATGTGAATCGTTTGATGAAAGGTGAACAAAACTTACTTTGGCCTACAGAAACTAAATGGTTTGCAAAATCATCAGGCACCTCCGGACAGCGAAGTAAATTTATCCCTGTCACGAAAGAATCTCTCGAGGATTGCCACTACAAGGGGGGGAAAGATCTTCTTGCACTTTATTACCACAATTTACCGAACCGAAAGTTGTACAATGGGAAACACTTGATCGTGGGTGGAAGTGCGCAAGTGAACCAGTTGAATGCCGATTCCTATTTCGGAGATCTTTCAGCGATTATCGTGAAAAATTTACCTTGGTGGGCAGAGATTCGGCGAACACCATCCAGAGAAACGACATTGTTAAGTCAATGGGAGGAGAAGATCGAGCGAATGGCGCGTGAAACGATGGAAGAGGATGTGTATATTTTGGCTGGTGTGCCCAGCTGGACGATGGTTCTGGCCAAGCGCATTCTTGAGTTAACAGGCAAATCCAATTTAAAAGAGGTCTGGCCGAATTTAGAATTGTTCATGCACGGCGGGGTGAGTTTCGATCCGTACAGAGCGCACTTTCAGGAGTTAATTCCGGATCCAAACATGCATTACGTGGAAACATATAACGCCTCGGAAGGATTCTTTGGAATTCAGGATCAGATCGATTCCACCGAATTGTTGCTTATGTTGGACTATGGCATCTTCTATGAGTTTATTCCAATGCAGCACTTTGACGGTGTCAACTCAAAAAAGGTAGTCGATCTTTCTTCAGTCGAGGTGGGTGTGAACTATGCCTTGATCATTTCGACAAATGGTGGGTTGTGGCGATACATTGTGGGTGATACGGTGCGTTTTACTTCAGTCGAACCTTACCGTTTTCAAATTACAGGTCGAACTACGAGTTTTATTAATGTTTTTGGTGAGGAATTAATTGTGGATAATGCCGAAAAAGCCATTGGGTTTGCATGTAGTAAAACCGGAGCTGTCATTAAGGATTATACAGTAGCTCCAAAATTCATGAACAGCATTGAAACCGGAGCGCATGAATGGTACATGGAGTTTTCTTCAGAACCCGATGATTCAGAGCGTTTTCGTACGTTGTTGGATGAAAAATTAAGAGAATTGAATTCCGATTACGATGCGAAGCGCTATCAGAATTTTGTATTGGAAGCCCCCATTATTCATAGGATGACGGCCGGATCTTTTGACTCTTGGTTAAAATCGAAAGGGAAGCTGGGAGGGCAAAATAAAATCCTTCGACTTTCAAATAACCGTGAATTTGTGGAGCAATTCTTGACATTCCTGTCGTCTGAAAAAATGAAAACTACATGAAGTTTCTTACAGTCATAATTCTTTTCTTGTGTCTTAATGCCAGTGCGCAGGATACGCTTTCTAACTGGAAATTAATTGAGACATATCCTATTGAGGAAGATGCCGTTTGGAATACGGATATGCTTCAGAATGTGTATGTGGTGCATAATCGGATGATTACCAAATACGATTCTACAGGGATTAAAAAATTCTCTCAAAGCATCAAGTCCCTTGGTCAGGTGAAAGAAATCATGCCGATCAATACGATGAAATTGGTACTGTTTTCAGAAGATCAGCAAGCACTTTGTATGTTGGACAACACCTTGACAATGACGGAAGATCTGATCGATCTGTCTGAGTTTAATATTGTTAATGCTTCTTTGGCTACAACTTCCTCTCAGCCCGAGAAAATATGGATTCTTGATCAATTGAATTCTCGTTTGTTATTATTGGATCTTGCAGGAAAAATGCAGTATCAGGAAGTAAGGAATCTAAAAGGAGTTCTTGGTTCGACTGATATCACTTCGATGATTGAATCCAGTGGACATCTTTTTTTACTTACTGATGATTACTCATTTTATGAGTTTGATGTATATGGTTCACTTATAAAAGCTTATGGCTCAGCGGAGGGGTCGATGGCGACTAAATCACATCTTTTTCCTTCGGAAAATAAAATTTTTTGGTTATCAGTTAATCGACTGTATGCCATGGATTATGGTGGTGAAACAACTATTGTGGAATTACCTAAACCTGGAATTATAGATTTTAAAAAAGTAGGTGACATCTACTATTTCCGAACTGCTGATAAAATTTTGAAATACGCTTTCAAAAACACACGCTAATTCTGTCAATTATTGTAATTTAGGCGGTCTAAAATCCTTGATTTATGCATATCGCTGTTGCTGGAAATATCGGCTCTGGAAAGACCACTCTAACAAAGATGTTGGCGAAACATTATGGATGGGAAACGCATTTCGAAGATGTGGAGCAAAACCCATACCTGAATGATTTCTATGAGGATATGCAACGCTGGTCGTTCAACTTACAGATCTATTATCTGAACAGCAGATTTACACAGATACAGGAGATCAAGGAAACCGAAAAGAACGTCATCCAGGATCGTACGATCTATGAAGATGCATTTATTTTCGCACCGAACTTGCATTCTATGGGATTGATGACTACCCGCGATTTCGAGAATTACTTTTCGTTGTTCAATTTGATGGACTCTTTCGTTTCATCACCTGATCTTCTGATCTATTTGAGAGCCAGTGTGCCAACCTTGGTGAATCAGATCCAGCAGCGCGGTAGAGAATACGAAGAAAGCATCCGTCTGGATTATCTGAAGCGATTGAATGAGCGCTACGAAGCCTGGATTTCTACTTACGACAAAGGTAAATTGCTAATCGTAGATGTCGATAATAACCGTTTCCCGGAAAGTCAGGAAGATCTTGGAAAGATCATCAGTTCCATCGACGCTGAGATTAACGGATTGTTTTAAGGTGTCCAAAACCACTGAAGACCAGAAATCATTCAAATCTTCAAATTCTCAAATCTTCAAATTGTAATAGAATGATCGTCGTAACAGGTGCAGCAGGATTTATTGGAAGTTGTCTTGTTAGTAAACTAAATCATGCCGGTTATACGGATATTGTCGTTGTAGATGATTTTTCGAAAACGGAGAAAGAAGCCAATTTGGAGGGGAAGACCATTCTTGCTAAGGTTGGTCGAAAAGATTTCATCAAATGGTTGGAGGATTTTGGATCGGAGGTAGAATTTATCTTTCACATTGGTGCACGAACGGATACCACTGAATTCAGTGTAGCTGTTTTTGACGAACTTAATCTGAATTATTCGAAAGCGGTTTGGGAGACTTGTGTACGTTTTAATATTCCATTGGTTTATGCCAGTTCGGCTGCAACATACGGTCTCGGTGAGCATGGCTACAAGGATAATCACGACATAATTTCCCAATTGAAACCGTTGAATCCTTATGGAGATTCTAAGAATGATTTTGATAAATGGGTTTTGGAGCAAGAAAGTGAGCCGCCTTTCTGGGCTGGATTGAAGTTCTTTAATGTGTATGGTCCGAATGAATACCATAAAGGCCGTATGGCAAGTGTGATCTTTCATGCATTCAATCAGATCCGCTCGACGGGTGGAATGAAACTTTTCAGGTCTCACAATCCTAACTATACGGATGGTGGCCAATTGCGCGACTTTGTTTACGTAAAAGATGTTGTCAGTGTGATTTTGTTCCTCATGGAACAGAAACCGGAATCAGGCATTTACAATCTTGGTTCAGGAAAAGCCCGTACATTCTTAGATCTAACGAAAAATACTTTTAAAAGTCTTGGTGTAGAGGACGCTATCAGTTTCGTTGATACCCCTGAGGATATTCGCGATAAATACCAATATTTTACGGAAGCGGACATGTCCAAATTGATTTCCCGGGGATATACTACGCCATTCCATACGTTAGAAGAAGGCGTGAAAGATTACGTTGAGAATTACCTAATCGGCGGAAACTACTATTGATTTTTCTTTATTTCAGAAGAGTCAATTGACCTTCAAAAGCTCTCTGCTCGTCGTTATTCTTTACTTTCAGACGAACTTTCCATACGTACGTGCCACTTTGTGCAAGGGTGCCGTTCACCATGCCATCCCAACCTTGTGAGGGATCTTTGGATTCAAAAATTTGTTCTCCCCATCGATCGAAGATGATGAATGAATAGTGATAAATGTCGTACCCACTGGTGATTATGGGTTTGAAGGTATTATTAAATTCATCTCCGTTTGGCGTAAAGGCATTCGGAATGTAGAAGATCGTTTCTTCGTTAATGATCAGATTTAAAAATGCCGTATCCAAACAACCTTCTGATGAGGTGGCAATGAGTATCACCGGCATACTGCCGAATTGGTCTGCATGGTAGGTGTATTCAGGTGATTCTTCTGTACTTGTTCCCGACGCGTCTCCAAAATCCCAGTAATAGGAAACAGCATTGCTACTGTTGTTTGTAAATTGTACCGTTGGGTCAATACTTGACATGATTTGCTGATCTACAGTGAAATCAGCATCAGGCAGACCGAATGTCGTTACAACAAGCATATCCGTGTCAGTGCAACCGTGAGTATCTGTCCCTGTAACAGTGTAACTTAAAACACCATTATTTGGAACAAATGGAGCATTGTTAACCACTCCATTGCTCCAAGAGTAGGTGAGTGCGCCATTACCAAATAGTGTGATGGTATCACCAAAACAGACTTGCAAATCTGGTCCTGCATTTACTGTCGGAAGTGGGTGAACTGTTATTGTGGTTGAAGCCGTTGACGAGCAACCTCCAGCGTTGGTTACTGTCAGTGTGTACGTGGTAGTTGTTGAAGGGTTAGCGGTCGGCTGACTGCTCGATGGCAGATTCAGTCCGGTTGAAGGCGACCACGAGTAGTTCAATGTAGCACTTGATGATACTCCAATCTGCGTGTTCTCTCCTGAACAGATTTCTGTGTTAGCTGGTAATGAAATGGATGGTGACTGTAAAACGGAGATAGCGACAGTATCTGCTTCTGTTTGACAACCATTTGATCCAGTGATGGTCACTAAATAACTCGTATTTGTGAGTGGTGAAGCCGTTGGTTGGGCAATGGAACTGTTAGATAAACCAGTTGATGGGGTCCAAGCGTAGGTTGCTCCAGCTGTCGCCGTGGTACCAATAACAATGGAGGTCCCCGAACAAATTGTAGAATCTACACCCGCATTGGATGTTAGTTGAACAATGTTTAGTGTTTGAACAATAGTATCCTTGCATCCAAGATCGCCCTCTACAATTAATGAAACATCGTATTGTCCTGGAGCAAATAGATGCGACGGGTTCTCTAATGTTGATGTACTATTGTCTCCAAAGTCCCAGTTCCAGCTGACCAACGTTTGAGAGGAAGTCGAAGTACTTTGAAAATCAACATTGCCAGTGCAATTATCAGTGTAGGTATAGGAGGACTGTGTGCTAACCATCGATGACAAAATATCATTTACCGTGATCTGGTTGAACTGAAACGTACCGGTGTAATAATTTCTGGGAATAGTTTGACTTCCTTCCGGATCACCAATGTTCACATCAATCGGTCCTGTGTAAGAACCGCCAACACTTGAAATAGCGGCGCCTACAGGTGGTGCTCCTGTGGGATCATCGGCAGTAACGTGATAGACTATAAAACTTGCGTTATAGTTGGTTTTGAGTGTATTATATTCTCCATAACCTGCAAGACCGGGTTGTCCACCGGCATTGAACAGCGTACTTCCCCAAGTTTCAGCATTTCCGTAAGCATCCGTAAAAACGATGAAGACAGGTTTACAGGGTGAAGATATAAGGTCCAATGCCCCGCCTGAATTCCATATGCCATCTTGTCTCATTGAATACATCGAAGCAGGCAAATAGTCATTGTAAATATTTGCAACTGGACCGTAAACCCGATTCCAAGAGGTTACCGTAGCGGGATTACTGGAAAAAGGTACACTGATATCGTACAAGCCCGGAGAAAGTGTAAGGTCGATTCCGCCATATTGCACAACGGCAATTCGCGTGGTAGGATTGGCAGCAAGAATTTGGTTCGAAAGCTGATCAATGGATGTCTGCATGGTTGCAAATTCCCAATCATCGATGGAGCCGGAATTATCAACAATGAACACAACATCCTTACATGTGCCACAAGTCGTTTGGCAGAACGTTGAAGTCAGGCCAATAAGAACGAACAAAAGAAGTAGATAACGCATGTATATTTTCGAATGTCCTTATCAAACGACAATAATTCGAAAAGGTTTGCTGTTCGGCGCGTATTTATTTCACTTTGTTGCCAATGGTTGTTGTATATGGCAAACTGTTAACTCAAGGGACACAAATTAAAGTATCGTAGATGGGAGAATATCCCGCCCAAATACCCAATGCCCCACCGGTAATATTTGTAGGTATGTTAAGTGGTGTAGCAAAAGGATTCCCTGCGGAATAGATCTGATTGTATTTTTTTTCCATGAATTCATAAACTGATTTGTCAAGTTTTGAATATTTGACAACTACCGTATCACCAAGGACATAATAACATCTGTAATCTTCAGGCTGGGAGTCATCTCCACAGGTCATTGGATTTTCATAAGAAAATTCGAAAGTTTTACCATCGAAAAAAGTATCATCGTAATAGGGATTGAATGGCTCGAAAAAATGATCGTCATTGTATTTGGAGTTCAACCGTTTAACTTGCCATTTGTAGGCATCATAGCTCCCGGGTGTATCAGACAGTTTGGCCCATGAGAATCCCCTGTCAGTGTAAATCCCTTCAGGTTTCCAGAAGAGGTTTACCAGTTGTGTAGGTGGAAGAATGGTTGTGGATGAGGTATATGTTTTTCCATCAAGTGCCACATTTAACGTGTATTTACCTCCGACGGTTCCGATCATGGAACTATTAAAACCATAGTAAACCGGCATGTGTACATTGGCAAGTAAGAGTTTGGAAAATCCGAGCAGTTCACCAATAGCTTCGAGGTCATTTTGAGGAAGTTGGTCAGTATAAACCAGATCAAGGGTTATACTGGTTGTTCCATCTGAAACAGTCACCGTGGCACCCTCAACAAAACTGTTCAAATAGGCCTCAATATTTGTGGCTGCGTAAATATTTGCAGTTTTAGAAAGCAAAACAAGGGGTTTTTTACCAGTTTCTATACTTCCGTCGATAACAAGTTGTTCTTCATAACCCGGAATGTCAATTTTCACCTCTTTCGTGCATGATAAGAGCAAAATCATAGGCAATATTAATCCTATGAGAGAGGTGATGCGTTGGTTTAAAATTCGAAATTCCATGTGACGCTGGGAATTATTGGGAAGAGTGAAACTTGTTTAACCGTGATCTTAAAATCGCCTTTGAGAAAATCTCCGTCATTATCTACGTAGAGAAAAAATGGATTTGCCCGGTTATAGACATTGTACACGGAAAATGACCAGTTACTTTGGTATTTCTTCTTCACCTGAATGGTTTCTCCGGTGCTCTCATCTGTTTTCGTCTTGTAAGTTTTTCCATACAATGTTGCTGAAAGATCTAGTCTGTGATATGGTGCCATGCGTGTTGAATTTCTTGCCCCATAGTTGAATAACAACTGCTGATCTTGCACATACCACGACGAAGGTAAGGTGAGTGTATTACCAGTCGCATAAATGAATGAGGCTCCAAAAGTCCAGCGCTCATTTAACTTGTACCCAGCGACAACAGTTAAATCATGCCTTCGGTCATATTTAGCAGGATAAATTTTTCCTCCGTTCAGATCGGGAAATTTACGTTCTGTCTTTGCCCAAGTATAACCAACCCAGCCTGTGAGTTTTCCAAAGGTGCGTTTAAGAAAAAATTCTGCGCCATAAGCCCAGCCTTTACCAAAGACAAGATAATTATCGGTATTGTCATTTACATTGTCGCCCGGAAGTACGCCTTCAGCATACTCGATGAGGTTTTTCATTCCTTTGTAATAAACTTCAACAGAGGCCTCATATTTGTCATCCAGGAAATTTCTGTAGTAGCCGATAGAGGCTTGCCAACCTTGTTGAGGTCTTGCTTTTTCAGTAGATGGGTACCAGATATCAGTAGGAAGCGAAACGGCACTAAGTGAAGTCAAGTGAACATACTGATAGTTGTAGGAATACCCTCCTTTTATTGAACTTTTATCATGCAGTAGCCACCTGAATGAAATTCTCGGTTCCCATCCATCATAGAACTTTATGAGCTCTCCTTTGGAATAGTTGAATGAGGAATCCTGGGTAGAAATACCGTCTCCTTTTATATACCTTGTAAATGGCCCTACATGTTGATACATACTATACCTTAAACCTGCATTGATTCTAAAGAATTCATTCACATCGAATTCGTCAAGTAGATAAATACCCGACTCATGGCTGTAAAGCTTTTCGGCATTTGAAGGGTCAAGGAAAACGACCGAATCTGTTTCGGCCGAAATACTTGAAGGTGTGAACATATGGTAAATGTAATTTGCCCCCCACTTCACGCGGTGTCTCGTGTTCGGAAAAAAGGAGAAGTCAGCTTTGGCTCCCAGATCCTGAATTCCGGAACTCAATGAAAACTTAAATTGATCCTGATCTGACAGAAATCCAAATTTATAATCCGAGAATGTTGTAGTGACATTCATGAAAAGCTTATTTGTAAAAAGGTGGTTCCAACGCAAGGCAGCAATACCATTTCCCCAGGGCATATCCACTTTAAAGTCATCGGTCTTACTTCTGAAGGAAAACTTATCTAATCCATAATATCCACTTAAGAAGATTTTATCCTTTTCGCTTAGTTTGTAGTTCATTTTCAGATTCAAATCGTAGAAATAATATCCCGAACCTGCAAATGGGGAACTGTCTGGAATGAATGCTTTCATCAAAAGATCTATGTAAGTACGTCGTCCTGATATCATGAATGAACCTTTGTCTTTCTTAATAGGGCCTTCGATCGTAAGACGCGAAGAAATAACTCCAATACCTCCTTTAACCTTAATTCTTTTATAATTTCCTTCATGCATGTTTACCTCCAAAACAGATGAGATCCGTCCACCGTAATTAGCTGGCATTCCGCCTTTAATGAGGTTCACGCTCTTTACGGCATCAGAATTGAAAACAGAGAAAAAACCGAAAAGATGAGCCGCATTGTAAACAACGCCTTCATCAAGCATAACTAAATTTTGATCAGGCCCTCCACCTCGCACATAAAAGCCCTGCCCCCCTTCAGATACAGAGGAAACACCAGGCAACAATTGAATCGTTTTAATGATGTCAACTTCCCCCATAAAGGCTGGTAGTGTTTTGATTTTCTCCACTTCAAGTTCAATTTGTCCGATTTTGGTAGAGGTGACATTTTCTCCTTTTTTGCCATTAACCGTTACTTCTTGCAATTCAGACAGCTCCGACCCTAATTCAACGTTCAGCGTAACATCATTGGATAAGTCGATGGATTTATTCTCTGTTTTCTGTCCAATGGCGCTAAAATCAATCGAGTAGATGCCTTTTTCAACAGTCAGGGAATAAAAGCCGTAGGTATTGGAGACTGTACCTTGTTTGATGCTTGGTATGTAGATTTTTGCGCCAATGACGGCTTCACCAGTCTTGCCATCCGTGATATAGCCGCTCAGCGTGCTTTTTTGTTGAGAATATACAACAAAACATAAGAGTTGTATGAAAAAAAGAAGGGCAGCTCTCATTTTAAATTTTGGAGGGTAAAATTCACTTTTAAATCAACAATGCGTTCGTAAAATAGTTCAAATGGTAATTTTTCTTTTTGAATGGAACACCTTACGTAATTAGCCTTTCTTCAGCCTTTATTTCTTAAATTCGCGACACATTTAAAGCTGTTTTCCATGAAGATTTCATTCAATTGGTTAAAAACATATGTAGATACGGATCTGTCCGCCGAAGAGGTTGGAAAAATTCTGACTGACACTGGCCTAGAGGTAGAAAGTGTTGAGAAAATAGAAGCCGTTAAAGGCGGATTGGAAGGTGTGGTAGTTGGTGAGGTGATTACTTGCGAAAAGCATCCGGATGCAGATAAGTTAAAAGTAACGACGATTGATATTGGATCAGGCGAATTGCTTCAGATCGTTTGCGGTGCACCAAATGTTGCCGTCGGACAAAAAGTTCCTGTGGCATTGGTTGGCACTACTCTTTATCCGAATCCTGAAGAAAACTTTAAGATTAAAGTATCCAAGATTAGGGGAGTTGAATCCTTTGGAATGCTTTGCGCCGAGGATGAACTTGGGATTGGTGCCTCACATGATGGTATTATGGTTCTTGATCCATCTTTGAAGCCTGGAATTCCGGTAGCGAAAGTTCTCGAACTGGAAGATGATTATGAATTGGAGATTGGGTTGACTCCGAATCGTGCAGACGCTATGGGGCATGTGGGCGTCGCGAGGGATCTTGTAGCGTTTCTAAATTACCACCATAAACAAGGCACGAAGGTGAAGTACCCTGAAATCAATGATTTTAAAGTCACCGATTCTCTTGCCGTTTCTGTTTCTGTTGAGGATACACTGGCTTGCCCGCGATATACGGGAACAACCATCAAAAATGTAAAAATTAAACCTTCACCGGCCTGGTTGCGAAAAAGATTGAGAGCAGTTGGCTTGTCGCCGATCAATAATGTGGTTGATGTGACAAATTTTGTCATGCGCGAGTTGGGCACACCGCTTCACGCATTTGATGTCACGGCTCTGAACGGAAAGATTGTTGTTAAAACGGCAACTGAGGGAGATAAGTTTACCACCTTGGATGGAGTAGAACGAACTTTACGCTCGTCAGATCTCATGATCACCAATGGTGCCGATCATTTATGTATTGCTGGTGTTTTTGGCGGTTTGCATTCAGGTATAAAAGAGAATACTACGGATGTGTTTTTGGAATCAGCCTATTTTGAGCCCGTTTCCGTAAGGAAAACCGCACGTGGACACGGACTGAATACCGATGCCAGCTTCCGTTTTGAGCGAGGAGTAGACCCCGATCTGACGCTTTTCGCTTTGAAACGAGCCGCTTTACTGATTCAAGAAGTGGCAGGAGGAGAAATTGCTATGGAACTGGTAGATGTATATCCGTCACCCATGTCTTCGAACCAAGTTACATTTCGTTTGGATAAATGTAATCGCGTTATAGGAAATGAACTTCCAAAAGCGGATGTGCTTGAGATTCTTGCTTCACTGGATATTAAAGTGAAAGAGGACAGAGGGGATGAGTTTCTTCTTGATGTTCCCGCATACCGTGTGGATGTAACGAGAGAAGCCGATGTCATAGAGGAAGTCCTGCGTATTTATGGATTCAACAATGTAGAATTACCCTCGAAATTAAACTCTTCCATTGGTAAGTTTCCTGACCCTGATCCTGAAAGGATTCAGGAGGTCATAAGTGAAATGCTGGTTGGTCGAGGTTTTACTGAAATCATGAATAACTCACTTACATCAGCCCAATATGCTGCAAAATATGCAAAGGGTTCGGTCAGGGATTCATGGAATGTGGAATTACTGAATCCATTGAGCCAGGAGTTGGATGTTATGCGTCAAACCTTACTTTTCGGCGCATTACAAGTGGTGGAGCATAACCAGAATCGTCAGCATCCCGACTTGAAACTTTTCGAATTTGGAAAGGTCTATCACAAGTATACAAACGGATTCCAAGAAAACAAACGTTTGATCCTGGTGATTTCGGGTTCCCGGGAGACAGAACAATGGAATGCTGAAAAAGGAAACGTGAGTTTTTATGATGCCAAAGAGATTGTGTTGAATTTGATTCAGCGACTTGGACTTAATGAGTTTCTGAAAGAATCAGCGATCGAAGAGTCCCTTTTTGCCGATGGGGTAAGACTCTCCCTCTTAAAGCGCAACATTGGTGAAATTGGTTGGATTTCCCCCGAAATGAAAAAACATTTTGGACTTCGAAATGATGTGTTTATTGCTGATCTAGACTGGGATGTCTTAGTAGATTCCTTGAAATTGGCCAAGATCAAGTACAAAGAACTCCCTAAAACATTCGCAGTGCGCAGGGATTTCTCTTTATTGCTGAATAAATCAGTAGGTTTTAATGATATAGAGGTACTGGCTAAAGGATGTGAGAAAAAATTACTCCAGGAAGTAGGCTTATTTGATGTCTATGAAGGAAAGAATTTGGAAGAGGGTAAAAAATCGTATGCCGTTTCATTCACTTTTCAGGATCAGGAAACGACACTGAATGATCAACAAATCGATGCCATCATGGATAAGATTCGCCTGGAACTGGAAACCAAACTTGATGCGCAATTGAGGTGATATCTAAAATTCGAAGATTTGAAGATTTGAAGATTTGAAGATTTGAAGATTAGATTAAATGGCGACACTGAACCGATTCGAAGATTTGAAAGTATGGAAAGATGCGAGGGTTGTGAATCAGAAATTGTTTGCTCTTCTTTTAGAAAAAGATTCAACAAAATTTGGTTTCTTGGTGAATCATATTTTTAAAACTTCGGGAAGTATCATGGATAACATCGCAGAAGGATTTGAAAGAGAAGGTAATAAAGAATTTGTTCAATTTTTATCCATTTCAAAAGGCAGTACAGGGGAATTGAGATCACAATTATACCGTGCTTTTGACTTAGGATTAATTACAGCTGAAAATCTTGAAGATATGATTGATAAACTTAATCATATATCAGCACAAGTTAGCCTTTTTATCAGCTATTTGAAAAAGTCAGAGTATAAAGGAAATAAATTCAAAGAACCAAGTACTTACTATGGTCATTCTCGAGAATCTGACTTTTTTGACTTGAACAAGGAATAATTTTCTAATCTTCGAATGTTCAAATTTTCAAATAGACGCATGAAGTACATCATTTCCGGAATAGGTACCGACGTAGGAAAAACAGTAGCCAGCGCAATCATCGCGCAAGCACTCGAAGCCACCTATTGGAAACCCGTTCAGGCAGGTGATCTTCATTTTACGGATTCCATGAAGGTAGATCAATGGACCGATGATAAGGTAAAAATTTTACCAGAGCGTTACCGTCTTAATGAACCCATGTCTCCGCATGCAGCCGCTAAAATCGACGGCATCTCGATTCAACCTGATGATTTCCAGATTCCTGAACTAGAAGGGAATTTGATCATTGAGGGCGCTGGGGGATTGATGGTTCCGGTGAATTCAGAAGGCTTTCTTTACATCGATCTGTTTCAAAAATGGAATTTGCCGGTAATCTTGATTTCCAGACATTATCTTGGCAGTATCAATCATACATTACTTTCAGTTGAAGCCTTGAACTCGAGGAACATACCGGTTGAAGGAATTGTGTTCGTGGGCGATGAAAACAGTGCCACCGAATCGGTCATTTTACAAGTGACTGGTTTGAAAATGATTGGACGAATTCCTTTAGCTGATGAGATGAATAGCTCGTTTATTCAGGAACAGGCGATACAACTTAAAAACTATTTTCTGTGATGAGTGAATGGTTATCAAAAGATCAACAATATGTATGGCATCCGTTTACCCAAATGCAAACGGCGCCACATCCTCTTGTGATCACTCATGCAAAAGAGGCCATTTTATATGCAGAGGGCGGGAAAGAATACATTGATTGTAATTCTTCCTGGTGGGTGAATGTGCACGGCCACGGCAATGAGCATATCGTCAGTGCTATCACTGAACAAGTAGCGAAACTGGATCATGTGATCTTTGCCGGTGTAACACATCCAAAAGCTGTCGAACTGGCAGCTCGTGTTTCGAAACTACTTCCCGATCCGTTGGAAAAGGTGTTTTTCTCTGATAATGGTTCCACTGCAGTGGAAGTAGCTCTTAAAATGGTTTTTCAATTCTGGCACAATCAGGGAAAACCGAAGCATCGGGTTCTTGCTTTGGATGGCGCTTATCACGGAGACACGTTCGGTGCTATGTCGGTTGGACAACGTGGTTATTTCAATGAACCCTTCGAGCATTTTTTCTTTGATGTCGATTACCTTGATTTTCCTGATAAGGCGAACCATGCTGATCTTTTGATTCGCGCAGAGGACTTATTCTCTTCGGGTGAATTTGCCGCACTTATTGTGGAACCGCTCATCCAGGGTTCAGCAGGAATGCGCATGTACGATGCTGAATGGTTGGATACGTTGGTGAGAATCGCACGAAAATACCATGTGTTGGTGATTTTTGATGAGGTAATGACAGCGTGGGGCAGAACCGGGAAACTATTCGCAATGGACTATTGCACGGAGAAACCCGATCTCGTTTGCCTCTCGAAAGGTTTGACCGGAGGTGTGTTACCACTTGGGTTGACCGTTGCCACGATTGAAATTTACGAAGTCTTCCTATCCAACGAAATGGCGAAAGGCTTCCTCCACGGACATTCATTTACAGGAAATCCCATAGCATGCGCGGCTGCTTGTGCCAGTCTCGATGTTTTTGAAAAAGAAGACACCTGGAAGAATATAGATCGAATAGCTCAGTTTTATGAAGAAAAGCGACCTCTTTTTGAGGGACATAAGCAGATTGAAGCCCTTCGGATACTGGGGACCATCTTCGCAGTTGAATTGAGAACTGGTGAAGGGAATACTTACTTTTCTGGGATAAGAGATCATGCCTACGAGTTCTTTCTTGAAAACGGATTGTTGATGCGTCCTTTAGGGAATGTCATATTTCTTAATCCCCCTTATTGCATGACAAACGAACAATTAGACAAAGCGCTCTTGAAGATTCTGGAACTAGCAGATAAACTCGGAGCGCACAATTCTGCGGTTTGATTGTTACTCAAGAAAAGACGATATGAAATTTGGAATAAGCGTTGTGTTGCTTTTATCCCTAAGTGCTTGCCAGGCACAAGAGAGAAAAACTGATGAAACAACAGCAAAATCGGACACGATGAAATACAATGAACTTACACCGCAGGAAGAGCGCGTTTTGGTGAACAAAGCGACAGACAGACCATTCACAGGAGATTACTACAACAAGAAAGACCAAGGTTTGTATATCTGCAGAAGATGTAACAATCCCTTGTATCGTTCAGAAGATAAGTTCGATTCCCATTGTGGCTGGCCAAGTTTTGACGATGAGATCGAGGGCGCAGTAAAGCGTGTCCCTGACGCAGATGGTTCACGAACCGAGATCATTTGTATGAATTGTGGTGGACACCTCGGACATGTGTTCTTGGGTGAAGGATTTACGGATAAAGAAACACGCCATTGTGTCAATACAAGTTCATTGCGATTTGTTCCATCCAGTGAAGTGAAGGATGTTCCTGCGGTGATAAAATGATTTTTTTCCATTAGGCTCGGGATTAACCCCCCCTAATGGGTATTACAATTTTGTTTCTTCGATCGCTTCCAGAATAATCTTACCTGCTTTTCGAATCTCCTCTTCCGAAATGTTTAATGGTGGAGATAACCTAAAACTGTAAGGGTGTGATAAGAACCAGAAGCTGATCAACCCTTTTTCCAAACATCGTTTTACAACCTTTTCAACGCGTTCGAAGGATTCCATGTCAAAAGCGAATAGCATTCCAATGCGTCGTATCTCTTTGATCTCGGTATTTTGTCCTACGATTGATTCGAGTAGTGCGCCCAAACGTTCTACTTCAGTCAGATCGATTTCGTCTTTCAGAACTTCCAGACACGCAGCACCTGCTGCACAAACAACGGGATGTCCACCAAACGTAGTAATGTGCCCCAGCATGGGTTCATAGGTGAATTCCCAAAGTTTTTCTTTTGACGAAACCAATGCCCCAATTGGCATTCCACCTCCCAGTGCTTTTCCCAAGGTGAGAATGTCAGGGGTAACTCCAAAATGTTCGAAGGCAAAGAGTTTTCCAGTTCTTCCCATTCCACATTGGATCTCATCAAAGATGAGTTGAGCTCCGGTTTCATTGCAGCGTTTTCGAAGAGCTTGCAGAAATGCCTTATCTGGAATTCGGACTCCTGCATCTCCCTGTATCGTTTCAATGATGACTCCTGCAGTTTTTTCTGTGATTTGTTCCAGATCGGGAATCGAATTGAATTGCAGGAATTTCACATCGGGGAGTAATGGTCTGAACGCTTGTTTTTTGACTTCATTCCCAGAAACACTCATAGATCCGTGTGTACTTCCATGATAGGATCCGCGAAATGAGATGAGCTCTGTTCGACCCGTAACACGCTTGGCTAACTTCAATGCTGCTTCGTTCGCTTCAGTTCCCGAATTGACCGTGTAAACACAGTTTAAATTGTGTGGAAGAAGTGCTGTAAGTCGTTCTGCGAAAAGTAATTGTGCATCCTGCACGTATTCTCCATAGACCATCACATGTAAATGGCGGTCTATTTGTTTCTTGAGCGCTTCGACAACTTTGGGATGATTGTGACCGATATTGTTTACAGCCACACCGGCGATCATATCCATGTAGGATTTACCCGATTTGTCGAAGATGTAAATTCCTTCAGCGCGTTCTACATCGATCAGATAAGGACTTTGATTCGTCTGACCAAGTATTTCCAGAAATCGTCTATCCTTTACCACAGCAAAATAGATCTACGCGTAAACATCCTTGCTCTTTGTTCCTTGTTCTTTGCTCGTTAATAAAGAATTATTTTCTCGAAATCACCCGCAATGCAGCATCCACCACATTTTGCGAATCAATGCCATATTTCGTCATCAATTCCATAGGCGTTCCACTTTCTCCAAACGTATCGTTTACGGCAACGAACTCTTGAGGTGCAGGAAGTTTTCTGGCTAACACTTGCGCTACAGATTCACCCAGTCCTCCAGCGATCATATGTTCCTCGGCTGTAACAACGCACCCTGTTTTGCTAACCGATTTAAAAATAGCCTCTTCATCCAGTGGTTTAATGGTATGCATGTTGATCAACTCAACCGAAATCCCTTGTTCTGAAAGAGTTTTAGCTGCTTCGATGGATTTCCAAACTAAGTGTCCGCAAGCAATGATCGTTACGTCTGTACCCTCTTGCAACACATCCGCTTTTCCAATCACAAATTTGGCATCAGGTTTAACAAAGATCGGCATCACAGGACGCCCGAACCGTAAATAAACCGGACCTTTGTGCTTTGCGATCGCAATGGTAGCTTGTTTCGTTTGGTTGAAGTCAGCAGGAACAATTACGGTCATATTCGGCAACATTTTCATCATACCGATATCCTCCAGAATTTGATGGGTAGCACCATCTTCCCCTAGTGTTAAGCCGGCGTGAGAAGCACAAATCTTCACGTTCTTTTGAGAGTACGCTACCGACTGACGGATCTGATCATAAACGCGTCCTGTAGAAAAATTAGCAAAGGTGCCTGTATATGGTATCTTTCCTCCGATAGTCATCCCTGCTGCCAATCCGATCATGTTGGCTTCAGCAATTCCCACCTGGAAAAAGCGTTCAGGATTTTCTTTCTGGAAAGCATCCATTTTTAAGGAGCCGGTAAGATCTGCACATAGTGCCACAACATTTTCATTGGACCTTCCCAATTCTGCCAGTCCTTCCCCAAATCCCGAGCGGGTGTCTTTGTTTCCTATAATTTCAAATTCCATAATGATCAGATATTGATTGTTGTTGTTTTGTTAGAATAGATTCTGAAGTCTTTATCAATCGTGTAAGACGAAGATCTCAGATTTTTTTGTCGGTATACCAGTCTGTAATTACCCGGTTGAAGTTGAACACCTCCGCTTTTTACAGTTTCATCCAGGTTACATACCCATTCAATGGTTCCATTGTCTTTGATCAAAAAGATTTGTGCAACGACAGGCTGAACGGTTTTGTAGGTGAAGAAACCCGGTGCCATAATATCAACGTATACCGTGCTGCTTTGTGTGACGTCGACAGTGAAATACGTTCGAGGTAGTGTTAAAACCTCAATGTCATATTTTCCAACCAGGTATTTGTCGCTACTATTCATTTTCTGAACGTTGAGCGTTGCAGGTTTTCCATGTTGCATGATCCTTGAATCGATCATATACGATTTAGAGGCATTGATGAAACGCGGTTTGATAAAGCCTTGCGGTGCATCGACTATGATCGTATTGTGAACATGTTTTTGAAGGGTGATATTCTTTTTTTCTACCAAAGGTATCGTGTTCACAACCAAATCGTATTTAAATGCCGGATCCATGATCAGTGTGTCAGGATTTCCATAGCGGTTGATGGTATGAACAAACGTATATTTCAAGTTTTTTGTCCCGGCCTCATAGAGGAACATAGTCACATCCGTTTCTTTAGGATTCTTTGAAATATCGTTCAGGTTGATTTGAACAGTCGTATTTAAGAGCGCTTTGGATACCACATTTTTTAATACGTTTCGAAACGCATCTTTTGTTTCTGCATCTGCATAGGGGCCGATACAATTGAACTTGTCGAGATAAGAGAGGTCCATCCCAAGACCGATAACGAAAGGTGTTACTTTAACCCCTTTATCCTTCAGTTTTTTGGCGATCACACAAGGGTCATTATCACAGGCTTCGAGTCCGTCGGTAATCAGAATGATAATATTACGCTGATTCTGATCCGGAAAATCTTCCGCCGCAGCCTCCAGTGAGCGAGCGATAGGAGTTGTGCCTTTTGCTTCAATAGAACGAATCCTGTATTTGATCTTGTCGTAATTGTCTTTACCAAAAGGGATCTCAAGTTTGGTGTCATTGCAATCCTGGAAGGTAGCAGTGATAGGAGATTGATGTCCGTACACCCGAAGTGCGACTTCCAGGTTCGGCGTTCCTCTTAGACTATCGATCGTTTGAGCTAAAAGTTCCTTCGCGGCTTCAATTCTCGTTTGATTATTATCCCAGGGAGCGTTCATACTGTTTGATGCATCCAGAATAAATAGAATGCGTGTAAGTTGTTCTTGCCCGAATGTTTTCGAGAAGATAAATAAACACAGTATGATAATAAAAAATCTCAATTAATAATCTCCAAGTGTTTCTTCAAGTTGGGAGAGTGCATTAGCCAACTGTTCTGGATTTGGTGCTACACCATGCCATTTGTGTGATCCCATCATAAAATCAATACCTTGACCCATTTCTGTTTTCATAATAATGACAATTGGTTTACCTTGACCAACTCGTTGATGTGCTTTGGTTAATGTTGTTTTCATTGATGCAAAATCATGACCATCCATTTCAAGCACTTCCCATCCGAATGCTTGCCATTTTTGTGCCAAATTTCCAAGCGATAAAACCTGTTCTACATCGCCATCGATTTGTCTTCCGTTAAAATCTATTGTTGCAATGATGTTATCAACCTTATTTGCTGCAGCGTACA
>Ga0172372_10002473_pt1 | contig 28007 bp, 19 predicted proteins | sample LakKiv5m_2_FD_114544 | JGI IMG/M metagenome (GOLD analysis project Ga0172372, IMG submission 114544) | Freshwater microbial communities from Kabuno Bay, South-Kivu, Congo - kab_092012_9.5m | ecosystem: Environmental > Aquatic > Freshwater > Lake | place: Democratic Republic of the Congo...
GCGTCGCGGAGCCGGTTGTAGGTGTAGAGGAAGTAGACGGCGTCCTTGATGAAGTTGCGGTGGGCCTTGGCGAAGCTCTCGCGCATGCCTTCCTCCTCCTCGGCCTGGATCTGGTCGAGGTACGCCTTGGAGGCGTTGTCGACCATGTCGAGGTTCGGGCCGAACTGGATGCGCTGGGTGTAATTGTTGGTGATGAGGCGACCGCGGTGGAAGGCCATCATCATCGGCTGAAAGATGTTCCGGCGAAGCATGCGGACGTCGCCGGCGCCGCGTCCCTCCTTGAGGCCGCGGCTGGCCCAGTAGATGGCGTGGGTTTCCGGGAGGCGCCACTCGAGGGGGCCGTAGGTGTCGTCCACCATCTTCATGAGGGCGGGATCGAGCTTGTAACGTCCAACGAGATTGTTGACGCGGGCGATGTCCTCGGGGGTTTTCGGGTTGAGGAGGACGTCGTAATCCGGTCGGCCGCCGCCGATGGCTTCCTGCATGGCCTCGGCCCAGTGGGCCTTGTAGGTGAGGTGGGCGTCGTCGAGGTTGGCGCCCATCTTGTGGTGGAAGTGGCGGGCGAGCTCGGCGTGGATGTCGATGGCGTGCGGGTTGTACTTCAGGCCTTCATCACGGAGGAGTTCGATGCCGCGCTGGACCCAGAGCCAACGGTCCTCGGGATCGGGGAACTTGACGGAGATGTTGTAGGAGAGGTTCCACGCGAGGTGCACCCAGACGGCGGAAAAGTGCGGCTGGAGCTTGGTGATCCAGTCGGAGAGTTGGACCGCCTCGAAGTGCTTGCCGTCTTCCTGGAGTTCGGAGGAACGGATCCAGAGCGCGTTGGCGATGATGCCACGGAATCCCCCGAGGGCGACCGTGGTGAAGGCGAGGACGGGCGGGGCGTTGGACAGGACCGTGGAGCGGGTCAGGCCAAGGCGGTCGCGGTCCTTGTTCAGGCTGACCTGAAAGAAGTGGCCCGCGACCAGGGCGAGAACGGCGATGAGGAGGAGGCCGGACTTGCGAAGGTTCATGTGGGAAGGGCGATCTCGCGCCGGGTAAGGATGATCATGCCGGCGATGCCGATGCCGCCTGCGGTGATGCCGATGACGACGAAGAGGGCGCGACCGAGGTCAAGCCAGGTGACCGAACGGCCGGTGGCGAGGGCGTCGACGGGAGAGAAGCTGGAGACCTGGTTGAGGACCCAATAGGCGCTGCCGTAGACGACGACGGACGCCTTGTTGATGAGGGTGGGCTCGGTGATGGTGCCTGTCTCGCTGTTGACGCCGATGATGCCGCCCTGTTCGACGACCTGCTTGAGCGTGCCCGAGGAGAGTCCGACGACGAGCATCGCCAGCGAGACAAAGGCGGCCACGGGGAAGGAGAGGAAGGAGGCCGCGAAGAGGCCGATCGCGGTGAGCAGCCCCAGCCAGCAGAGGATGACCCCAAGGCCGCGGGCGAAATTGACGGCGAAGGGAGCTTCCGGCGTGAGGATCTGGATGCCTTCGCGCAGTGGGACCACCACGGTCAGGGCGCCGAGGTTCGCATAGCGCACGACGAGACGACCGTCCTCCTCGATCTGGTCGCCGGGGATGGCGAACTCGGAAGTCACGTCGGGTCCGAAGTTGTTGACCATGCGGAGTGCGCCCCGTTCCTTGCCGCCGCCGATCTCCCAGCCGTGATCGAAGGAGGCGTCCAGGCCCACGTACTCCGGGGTGAAGAACTTGATGCGGACGAAAATGAGGGAGTCCTTGAACCGTTTGCGGGCTTCCGGTCCGAGATTGAAGACGTAGGGAAGGGGGCGGAACTGTCCGGGAGGAACGGCCTGTAGCCGGCCTTCGAGCTGGGCGCGGACCTGCTTCTTCACGAAGTTCGGATCCATGTCGGACAGCGAGGGGTCGCGGCGACGCTTCTCGAACTCCTGCTCGACTTCGGCATCGATGGAGGGGACCTCGGCCTCGAGGGATTCGCGGGCGACGAGGATCTCGCTGCGGAGCTTCTCGAGTTGGGCTGGCTTGAGTTGCGAGGCCCGGGCGTGGAGGAGTCCGTAGACGATGGTGCCGGCGATGGCGACCATGCCGACGTTCAGCGCCATGATCCCGACCCATTTGCCGAGCCAGATCTGCCAGCGCGGGATGGGCTTCACGGTGACGAGGAAAAGGGACATGTCCTCGATGTCCCGGGCGAGGGTGCCGCAGGCGAGCCAGAGGCTGGAGAACCCGAGAAGGCCGGTGATGGCCGTGAGCGTATAGGCGAGGAGGATCTGGGAGAAGCCGGTCGCGGTTCCGTCGTGCTTGATGATGCTCGGAAGCACGAAGACGGCGCCGATGAGCAGGGCCAGCAGGACGACCACGAAGCGGTATCGGAAGGCAGCCTTGAGCGTCAGGAGGGCGACCGAGACCACGGCCCGGAACTTCTTCGGGGTGATGTCCGGGACGCCGGTCAGATAACGGGCGCGCCACTCCGGGAGCGGGACACCGCCCACCTGGGCGAGCATCGCGATGGCTGTCGCGCCGTCGCGTGCGGGAATGGTGCAGGTGTACTCGAACCCGCGGCGTTCGGCGGCCAGTTCGCGGAAGTGACGGGCGGAAAGGCCGACGCCGAGGCCGAAGACCGCAGCGATGCCCGCGAAGAACATCCACGGGATGCCGTTCGCATAGAGGACGCCCAGTAAAAGGGCCTCGGCGATCAGGATGGCGGAAGCCTCGATCCAAAGCCGCTGCAGGAACACCCAGATTGGCCCCAGCAGGAAGGCGAGGAAGGAGAAGCTCGTTGGAACCGCAAGGTGGTTCCCAACGGCGTCCGAGTAGATTTCGTAGCGGCGCTTCATGGCAGGCGCGGGCTATTTCTTCCCGCCGAGCAGGCCGGAGAGCTTGTCGTTGGCCTTCGACAGGTCGACGGGCGCCTTCGGGGTTGCCGGGGCTTCGGCTGGCTTCGTCGTTCCGGTTTCGGCGGGTTGGATCGACGGGGTGGCGGCGGTTGGAGCGGGTTCCGTGTGCTTGGTGAGCGACGCGAGCTTGGATTCGTTTACCACCGGCGCGGCGGGAACAGTGGTCGCCACGGGTTCCGCAGCGGGTGCCGTGGGACGTGTGAGCCGATCGAGGACGGCCTCGGTCTGCGAGGTGGAGGTCTCGGCGCTGCCGCCGCGGATGAACTGGGCGACCTGGTTTCCGGAAGTTGCGCCGCTGGTCTTGGCCTCGGCCCGTGCCCGTTCGACGACGTCGAGGAAGTAGCTCTCGAGGTTTTGCGTGGGGTTGTCGAGGCGGACCTTGTCACCGGCCTCGGCGCGCAGGGCGGCGAGAACCTTCTCGGTGGTCTCACGGGAAACGATCGGGCTCGTGATGCGAACCTGGTCCGGCCGAGCGAGCAGTTCGTGAAGGGGACCCTGGGCGTGGATGCGACCGCCGTAATAGATGACGACACGGTCGCAAAGGTCCTCGACGTCGGCGAGAAGGTGGGAGGAAAGGATGACGGTCTTGCCGCGCCGGGCGAGGGCGACGATGAGGTCCTTGACCTCGCGGCAGCCGAGCGGGTCGAGGCCGGCGGTGGGTTCGTCGAGGATGATGAGGTCGGGGTCGTTGATCAGCGCCTGGGCGATGCCGATGCGGCGTTGCATGCCCTTGGAGAATTCACCGACGGTCCGCGAGCGCGCCTGGTTGAGGCCGACCATCTCGATGAGTTGCTCGGTGCGCTGGCGGCGTTCACCGGCGTCCAGTTGGAACAGGGATCCGAAGAAGTCGAGGGTCTCGCCCGGGTTGAGGTACTTGTAGAGGTAGGATTCCTCGGGGAGGTAACCGATGCGGGCCTTGGTCTGGACGTCGCGCGGGGACTGGTTGAAGACCGTGATGTGGCCCTTGGTGGGGTAGAGGAGGCCCAGCATCATCTTGATCGTCGTCGACTTGCCGGAGCCGTTGGGTCCGAGGAGACCGAAGATCTCGCCGCGGCGGATCTCGAAGTCGACGTTGTCGACCGCGCGGGCCTTGGGGCGGCCCCAGAAGTCCTTGAAGACCTTGGTCAGGCCGGTGGCGCGGACGACGACTTCATCGCTGGGTGCGGGGCGGGAGGTCGAGGAGGCCGGGAGTGATGTGGTGTTCGCCATGGGGCTGGAGGGGTGGCTGCGTTGCCGCGATCCGATCAACGGGAGGCTGATGTGGATGTCGTTGTGATGTGGACGTTCTCGCGGCGCAGGAGCGGGTGGATTCGTGGGCGGTGGAAGGAACTTCCGGACTCAGGTTCAAGCCGGGATGAGGACGGGCTTGGGCGCAGTCCCGCTTGCGGCGGATCCGGAGTCCGAGCCGGCGCTGGGTGTGGGCGCGGACACCTGGAAGGGTTCGAGTTCCTCGCCCATGCGCACGAGGCGGGCCGAGTTGAACACGACGATCAGGGAACCGGCGTTGTGCATGATCGCGGCGACGATGGGGTTGAGGTAACCCATGGCGGCGGCGACCAGGCCGCCGATGATGAAGAAGACGCCGAAGAGGAAGTTCTGGTTGATGACCGACCGGGCCATGCGGCTGAGCTTCACGAGGAAGGGCAGTCGGCGGAGGTCATTGTTCATCAGCGCGATCGTCGCCGAGTTGATGGCGACCTCGGATCCGGCAGCGCCCATCGCGATGGAGATGTCGCCGGCGGCCAGAGCGGGAGCGTCGTTGACGCCGTCGCCGATCACGGCCACGCGATGGCCCTTGGCCTTGGTGGTGCGGACGTACTCGACCTTGTCCTGGGGGAGGCACTCGGCGACGACCTCGGTGATCCCGATCTCGAGCGCGACGCGTTCGGCGACGGGCTTGCGGTCACCCGAAACCATGGCGACACGGCGGATGCCGGCTTCCTGCAATTCCTTCAAGGCCGTCGCGGCTTCGGTTCGCGTCTGGTCCTGAAGGCCGACCCAACCGATGCACTTGCCCTCGCGGGCCACGAAGAGGAGGGAGAATCCGGCGGTTTCGTCGAGGTCGACGGAGGCCATGAAATCCTCGCGGACCCCCTGATCGCGCAGGAAAGCAGCGCGGCCGATGACCACGCGGGTTCCATCGACGATGGCGGAGACGCCCTTGCCGGCGGTTTCCTTGAAGTCGGAGACGTCGGCGAGGGGAACGCCGGCTTCCTCGGCGAGGTTGACGACGGCCTTGGCGGTGGGGTGATTGGAGAACTTCTCGGCGGAGGCGGCGGCGCGGAGGAGGTCGGCGGGGGCGACGTCGTTGAGCGGGTTCAGACGGGACACGACGAGTTTGCCGGTGGTCAGGGTGCCGGTCTTGTCGAAGACGAAGGCGGTGATGCGGGCAGCGGCTTCAAGGTCGGCGAGGTTCTTGACGAGGATGCCGAGGCGCGCGGCGGCGGACAGTGCGGCCACCATGGCGGTGGGTGTCGCGAGGATGAAGGCGCAGGGGCAGGCCACCACGAGGACCGCGATGACGCGGTTGAGGTCGCGGGTGAAGGCCCAGACGAGGGCGGCAATGACCAGGACCAGGGGCGTGTAGTAGCCCATGTACTGGTCGATGATGCGCATGAAGGGGAGCTTGGTCTTCTCGGCGGCGAGGATGAGTTCGCGGACGCGGCCAATGGTGGTGTCCTGGCCGGCCTTGGTGACCTTGACCTCGAGGGCGCCGTTCAGGTTGATCGTGCCGGCGAACACCTGATCGCCGGGGCCCTTGTCGACGGGGAGGGATTCACCCGTGATGTTGGCCTGATTGATGGAACCTTGGCCGGAAACGATCTGGCCGTCGGCGGCGATGTTGTCGCCGGGGCGGATGCGGATGGAATCACCGACGCGGAGATCGGCGGCGGCGACCTCCTCCTCGCGGCCGTCGGTCAGGCGGCGGGCCTTGGTGGGGGTCAGCTTGATGAGCGACTGGATGGAGGCGCGGGCTCCGGCGGCGGTGCGTGTCTCGATGAGTTCGCCGACGAGCATGAAGAACGCGACGAGGCCGGCGGTCTTGAAGTCACCGGTGGCCGCGGAGGCGAGGACACCGAGGGCGACCAGCTCATTGATGGAAAGCCGGCCGAGGCGGAGGTCCTTGAACGCGACGACGAGGATGGGCCACCCGAGAATGACGGCGCCAACGAGCGCGGACAGTTCGGAGACGGTGTTGCCCTTGGTGAAGAACCAGTCGATGGCGAACGAGTTCACGATGCACACCGCGCCAAGGAGGGTCTGCCAGATCTTGACGTTGGTGTGGGAGTGATCGAGGCCGCCGTGATCGTGACCGCAGTCGCAATCGTTGGGATGCTTCGAAGGGTCCTGGTCGAGGCTCAGGAGGGAGGTGACTTGCATGGCGGAAGGGGTGCGGGTTTGAAGGAAGGTGGCGATGGGCGGGTCAGCGCATGGGCTCTTCGCGCTTGCGCGGTGTTTCAGGTTCGCGGCTGAGGTTCAGGCGCAGTTCCTCGATGCGGCCGGGCTGGAAGAACTTGTCCTGGGCGTTGGTCAGTACGCGGCTGACCGCGGCGATGCGCAGGCGGTCCCGCAGGAGGGCTGGGTTCTTGCGGTACTCCACCAGCTGTTGCTGGAAGAACTGGGCGTCGGCGGAGACGGCCTGGACGAGCTGGTTGGACAGACCGAGACCCACGTCCCGGGCACGCTTGGCCTCGCCCTCGGCTTCACGGGTGATGCGGTCGTATTCGCCCTGAGCCTCGTTGATCTTGCGGGAGCGGTCCTGCTCTGCGGCGATGACCTGGTCAAAATAGGTCTTCACGAACGCGGGAGCCGCCACCTCGACGTCGAGGGTATCGAGGGTCACACCGACCTGATGGCGCTGGATGAGTTCGATGGCGCGTTGGCGGATCGCGTCACGGAAGGCAACGCGGTCCTTGTAGAGGGCCGCATCCGCGGAGTAGCGGACGGCGGCCCAGTGGATGGAATTGTCCAGCGTGTCGCGCAGGAGATTCGTGACGTTGGAAAAGCGGAAGGCGTACGCCACCGGATTCTCGATCTTGTACCGCAGCGTGGCCCGGACGTGGAGGATGTTCCCGTCGGAGGTCAGCACGTGCCCGTCGACGCCCGGAGCGAGTGAGGGATTGGCCTGTGGCATCATGCCGGCGGCTTCGTCTTCGGGAGAAATGGCGTACCAGGCGCTGGTGGCGCGGATGACCTTGGACTCGCCGATCTGGATCTTGACGATCTCGTCGATGGGATACGGAAAGGCCCAATGGAGACCCTGGGTCTTGATCTGCTCGGAGCCTTGGCCCACAGGGCTTCCGAACCGGAGGATGATGGCGACCTCGTTCGGATTGACCGTGAAGACGCAGGAGAAGACGAACGCGGCGGCGAGCACGACCGCCAGGACGCGGACGAGGAGCAGGGAACTGCCCAGCGCCTCGTTGAGCGCCTGCGAGGAGGCGTCGTCCGACGGGACCGGAGCGTTGGTGGGCCGGAGGTTGCCCGAGGATGGTGCGGCCATGAGGTGTTAGCGGTTGGCCGGGAGCCGGACGCCCGGGAAGTTCGAGGTCGAATCGCCCTTGAGCAGGTTGAAGGGCGGGGTGCGCTCGTCGAGGATCAGCGTGGAACGGTCCTTGAGGGAGCCTTCGAGGGATCGGAGGGAAAGGAGGAAGACGGCAAGCTCCGGATCCTGTTGGAGGGTCTGGTAATGCTTGCTGGCCTCCTGTTCGGCTCCACCGAGGATGCGCTGGGCTTCGTTCTCGGCCTGGGCGATCAGCTCCTTGCGGCGGAGTTCGGCTTCGGACCGGATGCGGTCGGCCTCGGCGTTGCCCTCGCCCTGATACTTCTTCACCAGCTTCTCGCGCTCGCTCTTCATGCGCTCGAAGACCTTCGCGGTGAGCGCCTCGGGCAGGCCGAGTTCCTTGATGCCGACGAGGTCGATGGAGACGCCGTACGCCGAGAGCGCGGTGGCGGCCATGGCGGCCTTCATCTCGCCTTCGATGACGTCGAACTTCACCTTGGTGGGGTCCGGGGAGATCAGCTCGGAGAAGTCGTGGTTGCCGATGACGGAGTTCTTGGCGTCGCGCACGACGTTCTCGAGCGTCTGCTCGGCCTTGAGGAGGTCACCGTTGAAGGATTCCAGGAAGCGGCGCGGGTCGGCAACGTGCCATCCCACGTACACGCTGAGGATGGGCGACTTCTTGTCGCGGGTGAACTGCTGCTCGTACTTCCGCTCGAAGGTCTGCAGCCGCTTGTCGAACTTGTAGATCTTCTGGATGGGCAGCGGCAGGCGGAGGTAGATGCCGGCGTTGGTCTCGCTGCGGGAATAGCGGCCGAACGTGGTGACGACGGCGACCTCGGTGGTGCGGACCTGGAAGCAGAACAGGAGCGCCAGGAACACAACGAGGAGCATGGAGCCTACCAGAAGCGTAAGTGGATTCTTCTTCATCGGAGGGGAGAATGTCGGGTGGAAAGCGGGAGTGGATGGTGGTCGGGTTCGGCGGCGGTTATTTCTTCTCGTCCTTGCCCTTCACGGGGTCGAGCGGGATGTCGAGGACATCGCGTCGGAGTTTCTCGGTCAGATCGATCGTCACGACGTCGTGGGTGTTCGTGGGCATGATCACGTACTTGCGGGTGCTCGCGAGGGTGGTCCGCAGCGTTTCAAGGTAGTTGCGGGCGGTGTAGACATCCGGGGCCTTGCGGAAGCTGGCGACCTGATGGCCGAAGCGGGCGGCGCGGCCGGCGGCGTCATTGACGTAGACCGCGGAGTCCGCCTTGGCTTGGTTGACCGTGAGGGCGGCGAGCGCCTTGGCGGCCGGGAGGGTGGCATTGGCGTAGCCTTCGGCTTCGAGGATGCGGGCTTCCTTCTCCTGTTCGGCGCCGATGACCTGTTCGTACGCAGCGGCGACCTTGACGTCCTTGTTGCCGATGGGCGGGTGGATGTCCTGGAGGCCGATGAAGATGATCTCCGTGCCAAGGCCAGCGGCGGTGGACGCGGACTGGATCCGGCTGCGCAGTTCGCGGGCGGCGTCGGCACGGCCGGAGGACATGATGCTGTCGACGTCCACGGAGGCGAGGTAACGGACGACCTCGCGATTGGCGATCTGCTCCAGAAGCCGGGCCGGTTGGGCGTGGTTGTATCCCCAGTGCGCGGCGTTGGTGACGATGAACTGCACCGGGATCGAGACGGTCAGGAAATTGGCCGGGACGGTCTGGTCGGCATCGGCGGCATTGGTGGATTGCTCGCGCGAGGCCACCAGGAGGTTGAACTCGGTCTTGTAGTGCGATCGGGTCCAGAGAACGGTGTTTTCCTTCTCGAGGTTGGGGTCGGGAACGAAGCCGACGTTGAAGGACTGGATGGCGCGGGTGTTGATGCGCTCCACGGAGTCGATCGGCCACGGCAGCTTGAAATGGAGGCCCGAGTCGAGGGTGCCCACCGGGCTGCCGAAACGTTCGTGGAGACCCTGTTCACCGGGATCGATCACGACGATGGAGGTGGAGAGCAGCAGGGCTCCGGCCTGGGCGAGGACGATCCAGGCGATGGCCTTTTCGAGGAAGCGGTAGAACCAGGTTTCGCTGACCTTGAAGCCAAACTGGTAGTCGAGGGCCTGGGCCGCGGTCGAGAAGAGGCCGGTGGGTTGGCCGAGGATGCCGACAAGGCGGCTTTCGTAGATCAGTCGTTCCTCGCGGCCCTTCACGCGGGGGCGATACGCTTCGAACACCAGCGCCAGCAGGGTTTCCAGGGCGACGAGGCCAAAGATGCCGATGCCCGCCAGGGCGACGTGCTTGTCCCAATGGGGGTAGCCGGCGTACACGGCGATTTCGGTGCCGGCCGTGGCGAAGCAGAACAGGCCACCGAGGACGAGGTGGGCCGCGCTGGGGCGCAGGAGATGGATGCTGGCGTAGCGGGAGAGTTTGGCCGCATACAATCCGAGAAGCAGCAGGACCAGGCCGAGCCCCGCATAGGAAGCGCTGGCCAGCGTGGAGGGTTCGAGACGCGGCAGGGGCCACTCGCGATAGCGCTGGATGAACCAGTAGGTGGCGGCAGCCTGCGCGGCGAACAGGAGGATGGTGAAGGTCGGCAGGATCCAGCGTTCAAAGGCCATCCGGGAGCGGCGTGCCGGGAATGAATCCTCCGAAGACTCCGAGAACAGGGAGGCGCTGGACCGGCGGCGCGCAAGGTCCTCCATTTCCAGACGCTCGGCCTCTTCACGGCTTGCCAGACGCATCTGGAACCAGGAGACCAGCGCGACCATGGCGCCGATGAGCAGGCTGGCTGCGGTGATTTCCCCCATCGTGGACACCGCGATCCTCGAAAAGGCCTCGGCGCCCACGGCCGCAATGATGAGGGTCAGCCAATTGACCAGGCCGGTACGATTGAAGTTCTGTTCCATGTTGGGTGAAGCGGGGGATCAACCGAGTTCTCGGTCTTCGAAAAGGACCAGGGCCACGGAGAGGGAAGCAATGATGACCGACGCGGCGTATCCGGAGGCCCGGAGGACGTACGCCCATGGGATGACGCCCTTGTCTTCCAGCGCCTGCGCCAGGTAAAGCTGCTGCCAGTTCGGCGTCAGGTCGTAGAGGATCTGGGCCCACCATTGGCCGGCATGCGCGCGTTGGCCGAAGAGGTAGTCCGAAATCAGGCCGAGGGCGAAGAAGGCGGTGCACACCGCCAGCGTGGGCATGGTGTCCAGTCGCGTGGAGCAGGCCAGTGCCAGTGCTGCGATCATGAACAGCGCAAACAGGATCAGGACCGCCGCCGGAAGTAGCCGCCAGTCCGCTGTCGCATGCTCGCCGAAGGGGAGCGTCTTCTCGGTAAACAGGGTCAGGTACCCGGCTGCCAGGGTGGTCGCGATGGCGAACCCGATGACCGCATCGGCGACAAAAATCCTGCGGAGGAAGAAGTTCAGGAACCCGGCGATCGCGTATCCCGCGATGGCTCCCCCGTAGTACAGCGCCAGGGCCTGGACGTCTGCCGAACCGTAGGCATCGAAGGCCATCCAGCTGGAGAGCAACGTGGCCACAAGGTTCGTGGCCGTCAGGAGGGTCAGCGTCGCCACAAGGCCTGCGTACTTGCCGAGGAGGAAGACGGCCCGACCCACCGGCTTGGCCAGCACCGTCAGGGCGGTGCCCTGCCGGATTTCCTGGGCCACGGACGACGAGGCGCACAGGACCGCGCCCAGCAATCCGGAGAGCAGGGTGATGGCGAGGGCCATGTCCTTCACCATCTTCGGGTCTTCACCCAATCCGAAATAGGGAACGGCCGCGATGAACACGATGAATGCGCCCGAGCTGGACAGGAGCAGCAGGTAGATCGGCTGCCGGATCAGCTCCATGAAGGCGTTGATCGCGATGGTGAGGAAGGAACGCATTCAGCGGTGTGTAAACTGTGTGGGCCAGATCATACAGATGGAAATGGGCGGGTCAACCTGCGCGACAGGAACAAGTCACTGCGGAACGGGGTCCGTCCATTCGGCAACCAGCGCCCGCTCGGCCGAACGCAGGTTTTTCTTCTGCAGCTGGGCCCCAACCCGGCGGGCCGCCTCGCGTTGGCCCGCGAGGCCCAGTGACGCGCAATAGACAAATCGCACGCGGGGTGAGGGATTCGTCGTTTGCAGATAGGCTGGCTCGATGAGTTGCAGGGCCTTGTCCGGGTTGTTCTCCCGTGTGTACGAGAGGGCCAGGGTGGCCAGGTAGCGGGACCGATCCGGGTGGGCTTTCGTCAATTCCATGGCGGTGGCCCGGCATTCCTCGATGCGTTGTCCGGTGACCAGAAGCCACCAGGCCCGGTCGTTGCGGAGGTTTGGGTCCTCGGGAGTGAACTGGAGCAGACGTTCGATGGCCTGGAGCAGCGGTTGGGTGTCATCGACCCGTGCGAGCAGCTTCATGAGCTTCGGACCCGTGCGTTGGACGTTGCTCGGGTTCGCCATGAGGCTTTGCAGGGCTTCGGCTGCGATGCCTGGTTGATCGAAGGCCTCGGCGTACCCCGCCACCAACCGGGCCAGGCTGGGGTCATCCCGCGTGCCCGCCGCCGCACTTGCGAGATGGACGACAACTTCCTCAGGGGTTCCGAGACGGCTGGCCACAACCGCGCGAAAGACGTCACGCAACACGCGGGTCAGTGGAAGCTCGGGATCTTCAACGAGGGTTGAGGCCTCCTTCCAACGCTGGAGTCCACCCAGCCCTTGCAGGTAGCGCTGGAGCGCGGCGGTGTTGGTTCGGATGGAATTGGTCGGCAGGGCCTGGAGGCCTTCGGCGTGGAAGCTGCGTGCGAAGAGCCAATCGGCCAATGCGATGTGGCTTTCAATGGGGCTGTTCGTGGGCAGGGCTCGCAGGGCGGCAGCCGCCATGTCGGATCGGGATGGAGAGCGGCCGATCTTCTCGTCGAGTTCCAACCCGAGGAGGTTGCGTCCGAGGGATGGTTCTGCGGGGAGTCGCCGTGCCAGGAGTTGGAGTTCGGCTTTCGAAAGGTTCTTGCGGGAGGCGAGGGTTCCAATGGATTGCAGGAGGAATGGATTGTCCCGCAATGCCAGGCCCCAGAGGATCCTCTCGCCCTTGGACTGCAGGCTTGGCTCCTTTTGGGAGAGGAGTGTCCGGCCAAGTTCGAAGTGGCCCTGGTCGTTGGTCGGAAAGTATTCCACCATGGCCTCGGCCGCGACCAGCGCATCCTTGGTGCGCTGTTCGAGGAGAAGGGCGCGCAGGCTGAGTTCCAGGCATTCGAAGTCGCGGATGTTGTCCTTGAGGAGCTCGACCAGGATCTTCCGGGCGGGTTCGGGCTGATCGACCTGAAGCAGGTTCCTGACGTAATCAATGCGGTCCGCGCGGGTTGCCTGACCTGATTCCACCAGCAACTGCCAGTACTGAAGTCCCACGGGGCTTCCCATCCGGGTGCAGAAGTGGCCGACGGTCCGCAGGACCGCGGGTTCGGTCGGTGCCAGGGACAGGCTCAGCTTGATCCGGTTGCCCGCACGGCTCCAATCGCCCTTTTCCATCTCGATTTCAGCCTGCGCCGCAGCTCGCAGGGCGCGGTTCACCTTCAGCTTCCGGTAGACGGGGGGAACCGTGAAGCACGCCACGATGAACAGGACGAGCAGGAGTACGAGGACCACCGTCACCCGGAGGGTGGCGTTGGGCATGTACGGCATCTCGATTTTCGGGGTCTGCGCACTCACGAGTCGATGAGGAGATTCGGGAATTGGAATGGGTACAAGGCAGGAAAGCGGTTCTTTCGGCCCACTGTTACCCTGCGGATGCCTTCAGGGCGATGTCTGAACTGGCATTCGGTCGAGACGATCCTTCACGATCGTGTTCCATGAAGATGGCAATGTTGATCGGTGCCCTCTGCACGGCACTTCTCCTGTGCATGACGGTGATTGGGTCCTCTCCAAAGAAGGGCAAGGGGAAGCTGCGTCATGTGGTTGGGTTCAAGTTCAAGGAGACCGCCTCCAGTCAGGAGGTCCAGCGGGTCGAGGATGCCTTTGCTGGCCTGAAGAGCAAGATTCCGCAGATCCAGGCGTTTGAGTGGGGGATCAACAACAGTCCCGAAGGACTGAACAAGGGGTGCACCCACGGGTTCATCCTGACGTTCAACACCGAGAAGGACCGGGACGCCTACCTCGTGCATCCGGACCACGTCGAGTTCGGCAAGCTGGTGAAGCCCGTGCTGGCGGACGTCTTCGTCATCGATTTCTGGAACCGGGACTGAACCGCCCGTGCCCGCCGGCGGTGGTTTGGTGGCTGGATCCCCGCAGGCCTGCCTACGAATGGGGACCGAGGGTGCCGGCCAAGGACTGCACCAACCGATCCAGCAGGGGGTGCTGTGAGATCTTGAGGCGTTCCCTCGCGGCCGGGATGGAAAAGAAGCCCGCGCGGTCAATTTCCGGCCAATCTGCCCACACTCCTGAACCCGGGGGCCACTCGATCTGGACCCGGTTGCTGCGGATGGGTTGGGAATCGTCGTGATCTCCGGCGAAGGCCCACGCATGGACCGTCTTGCCCCCTTTTTGCCGGATGGACCCCAGTTCGGCGTAGGGGCCGTGCGGCTTGATCCCCACTTCTTCCTCGAACTCCCGGACTGCGGCGGCGAGGAGATCCTCGCCCTGTTCCAGTTCTCCCTTGGGAATCGTCCACACGTCGTAGTCTCGATTCGGAAACCAAGGTCCTCCCGGGTGGGCGATGAACACCTCGATCTGGCCGTCCGCGATGCGATACATCAGGAGCCCTGCGCTGACGCGGGCCCTTCGATGTCGATTGCTGGCGGTGTAAACGGCCATGGAGTCCAATAATCAAGCCGTGGAATGGTGCCGTCCAAGGCCTTGTCAGGAACCCTAACAGAACTTTGCGGAAGCGTGCAACCGTGCTGGCCAATCCTTGGCGTTTGGCAACCCACTGCGGCATGTCCCCTCTGTGGCGAGGGGCCTGGGATTTCGGCGCACTCATCGCATCGGGCAAGGCGTTGGACGTGCGACGGGGCGGTTGGCTCTCACCTCCATCCTGAAGGCCGGCCGACTTGGGACATGGTGGCCCATCTACCGACCCGCATCAACGCACGCTGCGTGCGCGATAGAACCGCTGGTCGCTGCGGAGGGCCGTGGAGTCCTGAAGTTCCAACAGGCCATCCGGGGCTGTGGCGCGACCCGAGGCGGCTTCCGTCCAGTGGATGAAGTCGCTCGTCCGTTCGAGGATGTAGCGGACGCCTGGTTCGCCGAGCACGCGGATGAGTGTGGGGCCGGAGGTCAGTTGTCCGATGAGTTCGAGCGTGGGAGGGATCTCGTCGATCGGCAGGGCGGTCAGCTTGTAATCGTCGAAGATCATGAAGTTGTCCCCGGGCTTTCCCGGGGTCCGGACGGCCCACACGGCATCGATTTCGTTGAGATCGAGCTTCGAGCCACGGGTGGAGATGGGTTGTGCGTTGACGATGACCGCGCCGTTGATGTCCGCGGTCCAGAGGTTCCGGGCAAAGTTCAGCGTGATCGTCAGGTCGTAGGGCTCGTTCGGGGCAAAAGTCCACCCGGTGGACCTGAAGCCCTTTCCATCGTCGAGGATGTAGTTGATCTGTTGGGCGTCGTTGTCAAAGTCGATGGTGAAGAGGCGTTCTTCCCGGGTGTTGTACGCGCTCCAGCGGAAGTCGTCGAAGAAGGGGGCGCTCGTGGTGGAGTCGAAGAACTGCATGCTGACCTTGAACGTGATCAGCGGCAGGTTGTTTCCGACAGGGACGAGGGCTACGGGCCGGAAAAGGTTCAGGAGGTCATTGGTTCCTTGGGGTGGACTGAACCCAATGTAGGCCACCTGTCCCTGGAAGCCTTCGATGGGGCCGGGGAGGATCCCGTTACCGCCCGATCCCAATCCCACCCAGCCGTTCTGCCCGGCGAGGTCGAAGTCGGGATCATACCCCTCGAACTGCTCGAATCCGGTTTCGAAGAGGATCCGCTCGGTGGCCGGGGCCGCGATCCGTCGCGGCGCGTCGGCAACCGACGAAACGGCGGTCCAGATCGCCAGGAGGGCGGGAAGCACGAAGTGGCGCATGGCGCAGGGAATCAGGGTTCGAAGCAGGGTTGTGGACTGCATCACGGGTCGGTGACCCCCTCACTCCACCGGATTCGGGCCGCGTGAAGGGCTCGGGCGCGCCCCGCCTCCTTGCTGGGGCGCGGCTGGATAGGAACGTCCCTGAGGCGCTGACTGGAAGGAGGGTTGCGGTGCGGCCGGCCGCGATGGCGCCGACACCTGCGGTTGGGCGCGCATGACCGGGGTCGGAGCGCTGGCCCGAGGCGCTGGCTGCGGGCTGTAGGACGGGGTGGAGCGACCGCCTCCCTGATAGGAAGGGCTCGGGGCCGGGCTCGACGGGTTGGACATCCGTCCCCCGCCGGAACTGCTGGACTCCATGGCCGATGGGTTGGCCCGGTAGCTCACATCGGGTTTGCGGAGTTCCGTGCGGGCCGACGGTGCCTGTTGGAGTGCCCGGATGTCTTGTCCGACCGCGGGTGTCTGGACAGGGGCTTGCGGCGCCTGTCGCACCTGGGACACGGGTGCCGGCCGGGCGGCGGGCGACGAATACGCTGGCTGCGAATAGATGGGTCCGGTCAGGGGATTGGCCGACGGGCGGGACGGAGTCGAGGCTACCGTCGCCGGCTGGCTGGAACCCGTGGAGGGGTTGGCTACGTTCTGGCGAGCCGGTGCCGGTGCCGTGGTCGGACGGGAAATGACGCCCGGAGAGGAAGGATTGGCTGAGGCACGGGGCGATTCGCGCAGGTTCGATTGCGGCCGGGCCGGCGTGGAGGACGGGATCGTCGCGGATGGGGCCGGGGAACCAGCCGGGTTACGGGCGGGAACCCCGCCAGTCACGGAGGGCGTCGGACTGCGCTCTGCCAGATTCCCAGGTCGCGTGGAAGGTTCAACCGTCTTGCCATGGCCTTGGCCGGGACTTCCAGCGGGCGCCGGGCGGCCGGCCACCGCAGTGGGGCGACCGGGAGTCAGGGCACTGTTGCCCGCGGAGGAACCGGCAGTGTTGGAACCCGGACGTGCAGGCACGATGCCCGATGACGCCGACGGGGACGGGGTGCCCGACTTGCGGGCTTCCTGTCGCGCGAGGATCGTGGGTGGCGGGGCGGTATCCCGGCCTGGTGCTGAATCGATCCGGGGGCGGTAAGCGGCAATTTCCGGGCGACCTCCGGCTCTTGGCATGTCGAGCCGTGTCGCTGTTTGTTCCGGGTTGGCAGCGTCCGCGACCCCAAACTTGCGGACCTCCTGACGACCGCGCCGTTGGACTTCGTCGGCCGGGATCCCGTTGTTGATGATGACCGTATTGTTGTTGCCGGCGATGTTGACGGAGTTGTCCCCGCCGACGGCATTCCGTGAATTGTTGACGAAGCGGGGGACTTCGCGGCGATCGAGGCACCAGCGGGGCAGGGCCGGATCGCAGAAGCGGTTCCACGAAGTGGCATACCAGCAGTCGTCGACGATCCCGAATCCGACGCTCACGCGGGTGCCCCGGCTGGACCACGAGAACCCGACACCTGCGGACCAATGACATTCCGGGGGCAGGGGAGCCCATCCGCAGTGGGCGTCGTTGTATCTCCAGGAAACCCAGGCAGGGCCCCAGTCGCAACCGGGCGTCCAGACCCAGCCGATGGACGCGCTGCGGTGCCACCGGCCGTAATGGAACGGAGCCCAGCCCCACGAATAGGTGGAGTGCCAGTACCATCCGTGATCGGTCCAGGCCCATTGGCCGCCGTCACAATAGGGGCGCCAACCGGGGTTGACCGTGACGATCGTGGGCTGCCAGCACCAGCCGTAGGGTTCCACGCGGACCCAGTTGCCGTACGGGGACAGGGAATCGTAGAAGACGGTGGTGGAGACGGGTTGGTTGACGACCACGGTTGCCGGTTGGGCGGGCGCAGGTTCCGGGCCGGGTTGCGGTTGGCCGTAAACAGGAGCGGGAGCCGCGGGAAGCGGAGCGCCCGGAATCCCGGTGGGGGCACCTCCCACGGTCGAGGCCAGATAGTTCGTCAGGAGGACATTGTTGGCGCCGGGGGCAGGGGATTCCGGGGCGGGAGGGGTCGCAGCGGCCGTTGCCGGGGCAGCCGGGGTAGGTTCCGCCGCCGTGTGGATCACCACGTTCTGGAGGGCCGCCGCGGGTGTCGCCGTGCTGTTGGCCTTCTTGACCAGGGCGTTGATCACCGGGTTGCCCAGCCCCAGATCGGAGAGATAGATGATCTGGTCGGCGTTGAGCGTGAACGGCTGCTGGAGGGATTCGATGTAGCTGATGGTGACGGTCGGATCCACGGAAGTCTGGGCGAGTCGCACCACCTCCTGCGCGGGTCCGGGGAGTTCCGGGGGCGGCTTGGGGGCCACGATGGCCGCGCCTGCGACCGGCAGCACGGGCAAAGGATTGGTCGCGACGGAAGCCTTGGCCGGTGTCGCTGCGACGGGGAGGCTGTTCGACACACCCGATGCGGTGCTCGCTGCCGGGGCCGGGGAGGGCGTCCCGGGTCCTGCCGGAGCGTTGGTGCCGGCGGTGTCTGCCTGGGCCATGCGTTCCCCGGGGCTGCACCCGGCCAGCAGGGCAGCGCAGACAGAGGGGAGGAACAGGTGCTTCATGGGGTGATGGGTTGGAGGATGGATTCGTTCAGGCGGTCCGCATCCTGCCGTTTTCGGGCGAACCAGCGGGGTGTGATTGGAACCCGCTGCATGGGCGGACAGTTTTCACGAATGGCAAGCTGACGGCGCGAAACTGCCCGTATTCAGGGATGGGGGCAAGGGGGGTGGTGGTTGAGGTCAGGGACTCAGGCTTGAAGCCCGCACCACGGCCGCTACGAACGTAGCAGTCGACGTCAGGAGGCTGTGGCGGGAGAAAGCTCCGAGTTTGAAGGTTAAAGAGACAAGCTGGCACCACTGCCTCGTGACCTCGTCAGCTACGACGTGAGGAGGCTGTGGGAGTGAGTGGCGGCTCGACTTGGGCGTGGATGGGCGCGAAGGTGCATGGGAGTTTCACGGGAACATGCGATACATCGAACCTCATGGGCACATGGTGAGTCGGACGACCGACGACTACCTCGACATGGTGACGGCGGGCTGTGCCGCGGTCTGCGAGCCGGCATTCTGGGCTGGGTTTGACCGCTCATCCGCCGATGGGTTCCGCGATTATTTCAGGCAGTTGACGGAGTATGAACCGGCCCGTGCGGCGAAGTATGGACTGCCGCATTACTGCTGGCTCTGCATCAACCCCAAGGAATCCGAGGACGTGGCGCTGGCGGAGTCGGTGATCGCCTTGATCCCCGAGTTCCTGAAGAAGCCGACGGTGCTGGGAATCGGCGAGATCGGACTGAACAAGAACTCGCGGAACGAGTTGAAGGTGCTGGAGATGCACGTGGATCTGGCCGCTCGCGAAGGACAGTTGATCCTCGTCCACACGCCCCATCTCGAGGACAAGCTCAAGGGGACCCGGCTTATCCTGGATGTGTTGAAGTCGGATTCACGGATCCAGCCCGGGCGGGTGCTGATTGATCATGTGGAGGAGCACACGGTCCGGATGGTCCTGGACGAGGGATTCTGGGGTGGGATGACCCTCTACCCGATCAGCAAATGTACCCCGGCCCGGGCGGTGGACATCCTCGATGTCTACGGCGGGGAGAGGTTGTGGATGAACTCGGCCTGCGATTGGGGCGAAAGCGTTCCCTTGGCGATTCCGAAGACGGCCCTGGAAATGCGTCGTCGGGGATGGTCGGCCGAGGCAATCGATCGGGTCATTTACCAGAACCCGGTTCGGTTCCTGAGCCAGAATCCGCGGTTCCGCCTGGCGGAATGAAAAAGAAAGGGCCGCCGGAATGCCGGGCGGCCCTTGGTCGATGAAAGCTGGTTTCAGGCGGATTTCCGGGACCGACGCCAGGACAGCAACCCCGCTACGCCGAGAAGGCCAAAACCCGAGGCGACGGTCGAAGCCTCAGGAACGTTGGTGAAGAGCAGCGACGAACCGCCGAAGCCAGCCGCGCTGAAGGTCACCAGCGTGAGATTGAGGGAGGTAGGGCCGCCAACGGAACCGATGGGCGTGGCGGACTGGGTCGCGATGGCGAACAACTGGCCGAGGAAGGTGTTGTTGTTGGCGGACGGACTGGTGGCCCAGATACCGCCGATATCGGTATAAACGTCGGCTTCCAGGATTCCAGGAAACGGGACGGTCCATTCGGTGCCCGAGGGAGCATCAATGTACGAGGTGGCCGTGGTCGGATTCATGCCGATGGTCACGCCCGTTTCCTCTCCCGCCGGGGCTTCCGGATTGTACCGGCCGATGATGAAATAGCCGAAGTTTCCGACACCATCCGGCCGGGTCATGTTGACCACGGTGGTGTACGGTTCCCAGACGGTGGGTCCGTCACCCGGGACGCTGGTCAGATCTGGGAAGCCTGTGAGGACATCAAAATTGTAGACGCCCGGGGTGTTCGACAGCCGGATGACACCCAGTGACCAGTCGTAGAGATCACGGTCTGGGGTGACGGTGAGGTTGAAGGTGTCCTCCGGCGCAGGAGGCGGTGGGCGGCCGATGAGCGGGGTGGCCACAAGGACGGAGGCCGCGATGGCAACGATTCGGGAAGGCGTATTCATCCTGAGTACTTGATTTCAAGTACTCAGGTTGAGCCGCCGAGCCAAGAACCAATTCAGCGTTCAGGGAGGTGCTTTGGTTTGCCTCCTCACGTCGGCCCCTACGATGGGGAGGCTTTTGGCGACTGGGTTCTAGAGACTGGAATCTTCCATTGAAGGCCGGGTGCCCCACCCCCCCTTGAAACTTGAAACTGAAAACTTCGAACTCCGCCGCCGCCGCGTGGGGGCACGCGGCCTTCAAGTCTGGGGACTGGACACTCCACAAAAAAAGGCGGCTCCCATGAAGGGACCCGCCCCTGCGTTTGCGTTAACCCGCCCGGTTCCAACCGAAGCTACGGTGTGACCCGGGAAAGCCTGGAAAGTTTCCTTGTTCAGGAACCGATCGCCTTGGAGGCGTCCTCGGGAACCTTCACTTCGGTGGTGCCGACGTTCTTGATCTCATGGGTGGTGGTCCGGCCCATGTCGCGATCCTCGCCGTTGAAGGAGATGGTGCCCGAGACCTTGACCTGAACCTTGGTCAGCGAGCCGTCCTTCACCCAGAACTTCGCGGAACCCTTGGCATTCTTGGCCTCGGGAGCCTGACCGCCCGGGCGGCCGCGTCCGAGCGACAGCAGCTCCTTTGCGCCCTTCTCGGTGAGGTCTCCGGAGATGACACCATCGACCGTCTTCAGTTCGCCGAGGTTGTCGACCATCTTGAGGACGTCTTCCGCCGGAAGCCGGGTGCGGAGCAACATCGCTCCCCGGTTGCCACGGCCGCCCCCGCCGCCGCCGCCGCCCGCATTGCGGAGGTCTTCGGCGGTCTTCCAGCCTTCATCGGTCTTGAGAACGCCCTTCTCGCCTTTCATCACCGCCGTCGTGACGGTTCCTTCACGCTCCGACGTGATGATGGCGAATGCGCCTTTCTGGCTTTTCCCGGTGATGGTGGCCGGAGTCCAGTTGCCGCCATCGATCTCGGTGGCCGTGGTCCAGGTGTAATTGGGAGCGTCGGCGAGCTTCTGGGCCGCGGTCTTGATGTCCTGCTTGGCGTCCGCCAGACAAAGGGCGGAGGCGGCCAGCACGAAGAGTGGGGTGAGGAGGCGCTTCATGGATAGGGATGGTTACGGAATGAGACGGGCGTGATTTCCGGATGAGACCGAGTCGGCCACGAACTGGTTACGCCCACTTCCGGATCAGCTGAACCGCAGGCGTTCTTCCACCTCCCGGATGCCGCGGGTCATCGGGATCTGCCTTCCGTCCTGGAGCAGGACGATGTGTTCCCCGGCCGTCATCGATTGCAGTTCGCGGACGCGATCGAGGTTGATCACGGCAGAGCGGCTGACGCGGAGGAAGTTCGACGGCAACTGCTCCTCCAGCGCGGCGAGGGTATCGCGCAGGATGTGGGTTTCCTTGCCGACGTGCAGGATCACGTAGTTTCCCGCCGCCTCGATCCAGTCCACGGAGGTCACCTTGACGAACGTGGTGCGTTCGTTTGTCCGGACCGGAAAGCGCGTGACCTTCGGACGTTCTGCCGGGCGTTGGTTCAGCAGCTCGAGGAGTTGTGGGGGCAGGGCGATCGGGGCTGCGGAGGCGAGCCGTTCGCGTGCGCGCTGGACCGCGTCCTTGAGCCGGGCTGGGCGTGCAGGCTTCAGCAGGTAATCGAGGGCGTGTTCGTCGAACGCCCGGATCGCGTGCTGGTCGTAGGCGGTGACGAACACGATCAGCGGAACGTGGCCTCTCAGCTGTCGGAGAACCCCGAACCCGTCCAGCCCTGGCATCTGGATGTCGAGGAAGACCAGGTCCGGCTTCAGCGCCGCGATCCGTTCCACGGCGGATTCGCCATCCTCGGCTTCCCCGATGATCTCGATGTCCGGTTCGGAGGCCAACAGCGTCCGGATGCGGTCGCGCCCGAGGGGTTCGTCGTCGACGAGGAGGGTGCGGATCTTCATGGCTGGGCGTCGGCGCGGGTTTCGAAGGGAAGGTGGAGGATGGCCATCGTGCCGCCTTCCGGTCGCGGTTCGAGGGTGAGGGACGCCAATTCGCCGTGGAGCTCGCGCAGCCGCGAACGACAGTTGGCCATGCCGATTCCGGTCCCGGAGGACTCACCGGAATCCTCCCGGATTCCGACGCCGTCATCGGCCACGGTGAGGACCAGGAGTCCCTGTTCGGCGCGGGCTGTCAGTTCCAGTGAAACCGGGCCACGCTTCGGTTGGAGACCATGCTTCAGGGCGTTCTCGACGAGGGGTTGAAGGATCAGGACCGGGACGAGCGCGGCGAGGGTCTCGGGCGCAAAATCGAACCGGATCGTCAGGCGGTCCCCGAAGCGCACCTGTTCAATCGCAAGGTAGCGTCGGACGAATTCGAGTTCGCGGGCGAGGGTCAGTTGCTGGGCGTCGCCGTGCTCCAACGTGAGCCGCAGGAAATCGCTGAGGTTCGCGATCATCTCGTCGGCCGCGTTGGGATCCTTGTGGACGAGGGTGGAGATGGCGTTCAGCGCATTGAACAGGAAGTGGGGCTGGAGCTGCGCCCGAAGGGCGGCGAGCCGGCTCTGCGCGAGGCTTGCCGCCAGTTCAAGGCTGCGGCGTTCCCGTTCCCGGGCGCGTCGGGAATGGAGCACCGCGGTGGTCACGGATACGACGATCCAATACACGGGAACGTTGAGCCGGGCCCGCATGAGCAACGGGCCGCGTCCACCTGCTCCCGGCCGATCGGGGCGTTGGCCGGCACCGCGGGGTTGGAGACTAGGGCGTTGGGAGCGGTCGTCCCTCATTCCGGGTCGGCGGTTGTCACGTTCGCCGGGAGGACCACCGAAAGGCCGACGCCAGGGCGGGCCGAGCGGTTCTTCGGCGTTGCCCAGTGTTTCCGAGATCAAACCCGAGGCGACGACCACGGCGGCGCACCCCAGCAGGTGAACGGGAAGGCTGAGGAACCATCGCTGGCGTTCGAAGGGAAAACGCAGCGCCAGTGCGACAACCAGCGGGCTGAAGATGCCCCAGGGCGCCCATTCCCGGCCGGAGGCGATCAGGGCGGGTTGCCACTCGACGCCCGCAGCGAAGACCAACTGCGTCGCGAATCCGAGGGTGATCAGGCCCCAGAGCAGAAGGCTGCCCGACCACCACCAAAGGAGGTTTCGCAGGGGGGCAGGCACGGTCATGGGCCAAAGGATTCGTTGGGCGAGGGGTGGTTTGGAAGCTCAGAACGGGGAACTGGCGACTGGGATCGGGAATCTTCCTTTGAAGGCCGCATGCTGCCGGAGTTCCCAGTCCCCAGCTGCCAGTTCCCAGATTCCTGCGCGCAAAGCCGCGAAGCCGCAAAGGGGGATAAAGCGGATGCGGTCATCTTCCTGTCTTGGCGTCTTTGCGTCTTGAGCGAAGCGGGCGTGAGCATTTCATCCGACATGCTTCCACGGGTGCGGACAGGATGTCAGGATGACAGGATAGCGTGTCTGTAGGCCGCGTGTCCTCACGCGGCGGATCCGTGTCTCGCCGGGTGAGGGCACCCGGCTTCAGGGGGAGTTCCCAGTATCCAGTTCCCACGATGATTGAAAGGCCCACTTTCTCTGCGTCTCCGCGTCTCTGCGCGAGTCATTCTCCGACATCCAACGGCATGGATACGGCTAAGCAAAATGTAGCTAAAAGTAGCAACTACGCGTAGTGCATTTCCTGATTATAACAAGAGTTTGTCATGTCGGTCCTCTCTCCGTCATGCCGACCTTCGCATCCCCTCAACGTTTCGTACCATGGAGATTCCAACCTCTAAAAACATCGGCCGGGTCCTGACCCGGGGTCTGGTCATTGCTGCCCTCGGTTGCTCCCCGGCGCTGGCGGCCATCACCGAAGTCAGCCATTCGGTGTCGGTGCCGTCCGCTTTCACGGACTGGTCGGTTCCAGTCCAGCTGCCGGCGGCGGATCCGGTCCTTGGCCTTCCGTCCGCGGTCCGCCTTTCCCTCAATGCCGGGTTGACCGCGAACACGGTGGTCGAGAACCGGGATCTGGAACCCCGGACGATCGTCAGCACGGCCCTGGCGACGGTCACGGTTTCGGATGCGCTCCTGGCGCCGCTGGTTTCGGCGGTGCCCTTGGTCCAGTACACCAACGACCTTGAAGCCTTCGACCTGGTCATTGATTTCGCCGCGCCCTCGGGAGTGGTGAATCCTTCACTGGACGTCACGGCGAGTTCCGAAGTGGTATGGACCGGGCCGGCGACGGATCTTTCGGTGTTCCAGGGTTTGGAAGCGCTGGATTTCGTGGTCAGTGCGGCGGCGAACCAGTTTGCCAGTGGCGCGGACTCCTACGTCTTCGGGGCGAACCAGTTTGCCGCGGCCACTGTTACCATCACCTACGTCTACGGTGAGGAAGACGACAACGGCGGTGGTGGTGGTGGAGGCGGCGGTGGAACTGGTGCGACGCTGGGGGACCGCGTCTGGTTGGATACGGATGAGGACGGGCAGCAAGGCAATCCGTCGGTGGAACCCCGTATTGCCGGGGCCACGGTGGAACTCCTGAGCGAGGGAGTGGTCGTAGCGGCAGCGACGACCGGCGCGGATGGAAGTTATGGATTCACGGGATTGGACGCAGGCACCTACGGCCTTCGCGTGACCCCGCCCGCGGGATCCAACTGGGTGGCCAGTGCGGATCCCGACGGAGTCCTGACCCCGGCGGAAGCACTGGTGACGGTGGCGACGGATGCCGTTGTGAATGATGCGGACTTTGGATTTGCCGTGGTCGATCGGGAGCTGCGTCGCCGAACGGGGATCGAGTATTGGGCCCGTTCAACGGACCGGTTGTTCGCGGCCCATTTCGAGGTGCTGAACGCCCTGCCACTGGTCCGTCGCGATGGGAGTGCCGCCGACTTCACAGGAACGCTGGTGGAGGCCCGGGCGCAATTCCGGCAATGGCTGCGGCGGGAGAGCGGGCGGAATGCGGCCAACCGGCTCTCGCTCGAACTGGCGGCCTTCGTCCTGAACGTCATACAGGGCAAGTACGCGGACGGGACGACCTTCGCGGTGAATGGAACAACGCTGACCGCGGCCCAGGTCCTCGCGGAGGCCACAGCGGTACTGGCCCTCGATCCGTACACGGTGGGCAATGATCCGAATCGCCGCATCCAACGCGAGTGGGCGGACCGCCTCGACGACTACAACCGCGGCGAAACGGACGGCGACGACAACGACTGCGACTGACCGTTTCCCAAGGGTGCCACCCGCCCCAGATGGGGCGGGTGGCCTGTGTCAGGCAAGGATGCCCCGGATGATCTCGGGTTCGATGACGCCGGTGAGCTTGTTCTCCAGTCCACCGTAGAAATAGGTCAGGTGTCCCGGATCGAGTCCCATGAGGTGCAGGATGGTGGCGTGGAGGTCGCGAAGGTGGTGAGGGTGGACGGCAGCCTGCTGGCCAAGTTCGTCAGTCTCGCCATAACTCATGCCGCCCTTCACGCCGCTGCCGGCAAGCCAGTAGGTGAAGCCCTTGGGGTTGTGGTCGCGTCCGCCCGGTTTCCCGCCGGTGTTGAAGGTCTCGGAGACCGGTTGCCGTCCGAATTCACCGCCCCACACGACCAACGTCTCGTCCAGAAGCCCGCGCTGCTCCAGGTCGGTGAGGAGTCCAGCGATGGGTTGGTCGACTTCGGGCGCGTGGATCTGGAGGTTTTCCTCGATGCCGTGATGGCCGTCCCAGGTGTTCTGGCCACCGGCGCCGCCGCCGCCGGAATAGATCTGGATGAACCGGACGCCCCTTTCCACCAGACGTCGTGCGATGAGGCATTGGCGTCCGAAGGGTGCCGGCCCGACGGTCAGCGGATGGCTGCCCTTCGGCGAGTGGATGCCATAGAGCGAGCGGGTCGCCTCGGATTCCGTGGAAAGGTCGAGGGCCTCCGGCGCGGTGGACTGGAGTTGGAAGGCGAGTTCGTAACTCGCGATGCGCGCCTGCAGTTCGCTGTATCCCGGACGGTCGCGCAGGTGTTCAGCGTTCAGGGATTGGATCAGGTCGATCTGTGATCGCTGCATCTCGCGGCTGACGCCGTCGGGCGGGTGCAGGTTCAGGATGGGATCGCCCGCGGAGCGCAGGACTGTGCCCTGGTAGGCCGCGGGCATGTAACCGCTCGACCAGTTGGGGGCGCCGGTGGTGGGACCACCGCGCGGATCGAGCATGACGACGTGTGCGGGGAGATTCCGGTTGAGCGTCCCGAGACCGTAGCTGAGCCAGGCGCCGACCGAGGGATGTCCCTGGAGGATGCGTCCGGTGTTCATCTGAAGGACGGCAGAGCCGTGGGCGAAGGAATCGCTGTAGAGCGACTTGATCACGGCGAGCTTGTCCATCTGTCGCGCGATGTGCGGGAAGGCATCCGAACACCAGAGGCCGGACTGGCCGTGCTGGGCGAACGTGCGTCGGCTGGCCTGAAGGACCGCACGGGTCTTGGTGTTTCGGCGGAACTCGTTGTCGATCGATTGGCCGTCGCGCTTCTGGAGTTCCGGCTTGTAGTCGAACAGGTCGACCTGGGACGGGCCGCCGAACATGAACAGGAAGATGCAGGCCTTGGCCCGGACGCGTCGGTGCGGCGGGCGCGGCGCGAAGGGATCGGCGGCGAATGCGGGGGCGGCGTGGGCCTTGCCGAATCCGAAGCCCTGTTCCGCCAGCAACGACGAAAGCGCCAGCCCGGTGAAGCCCGCGCCCATCTGCCACAGGAACTCGCGGCGGGAACCGGTGCATCCGCGATGGGGGTGTTCAGTCGACATGGAGGAATTCGTTGAGGTTGAAGAGGGCGGCGGTGAACCGGATGCGTGCGGACTGGTCGCGGTCCTTTGGAGCCAGCGTCGAGGCGAGCGCACGCTGTCGGGCCAGCATGTCGAGGGAGGACTGGGTTTCGGTAGGCGAAGGTTCGCGTTGGAGGACGACGCGGAAGGCGCGGGCGATGAACATGGCGTCGTCGGGGATCCCATCGCGGGTGAGGTTCTCGACCAGTCGCCGGGCCTGCTGCTGGACGAAGGCATCGTTCAGCAGCATCAACGACTGGGGTGCCACGGTGGTGACGCTGCGGGAACCCACGGGCACAGTGGACGCGGGACAATCGAAGGCCTCGAGAAGCGGCAGGGTGAGCGCGCGCTTGGCGAAGATGTACAGGCTGCGTCGGTCCTGTTCGGCGGGCGGGCTTTCGCCCCATCCCTTGCCTGCGGCGTCCTGCGTGTTGTGGACCTCCTTGGGAAGGTGGGGAAAGAAGCTGGGACCACCGGACTGATGGTTCAGGGTTCCGGCCACGGCGAGGAGCGAATCACGGAGGGGTTCCCCTTCCAGTCGGCGCGGGTTCTGTCGCCATAGGTGGGCGTTGCCTTCGTCGACGGCGAGGGCCTCCGCACGATGCGTGCGGGAGGATTGGCGGTAGGCGTCGCTGGTGAGGATGAGGTGATGGATGCGCTTCATGTGCCACCCGCCTTCGACCAGTTCATCGGCGAGCCAGTCGAGGAGTTCCGGATGCGTCGGGCGCAGGCCTGTCCGTCCAAAGTCATTGGGGGTCGGCACCAGCCCGACGCCAAAGTGATGCTGCCAGATACGGTTCACGAGCACGCGTGCGGTCAGCGGATGGGAACGGTCGGTGATCCAGCGGGCCAGGGCCATGCGGCGTCCGGAGGTGGCGGGATGGTTCCCGGGCGGAACGATGGGCGGCGCTGACACCCGCAGGATCTCGGGGACTCCGGGCTGCACCTCCGCGCCCGGCGTGAGGACATCGCCGCGCCGCAGGATGTGCGTGGGCTTGATCGGGTCTTCGTGGACGGCGAGGGCGACCGGGAAGGGATGGGCCAACTTCTCGTTGCGCTGGATTTCCTCCTGGAGTTCGCGGCGGCGACCGTCCCCGGTGGCCTGGGCGAGTTGGTCGCGCAGGGACCGCACACGTTCGATGCGCGACAGTTCCCATTTCCCGAAATCCTCCGCCGGTGCCAGCGGGCGCGTGATCCGGCCGGTGCCGCGCCCGCCACCGCCGGTGTGATGGAGCCCGTAGGGCTGGATGCTGCGGAAGTAGGCGAGCATCCGGTAGTAATCGGCCTGGCTGAAGGGATCGAACTTGTGGTCGTGGCAGCGCGCGCACCCGAGGGTCA
>Ga0172372_10002476_pt1 | contig 27974 bp, 17 predicted proteins | sample LakKiv5m_2_FD_114544 | JGI IMG/M metagenome (GOLD analysis project Ga0172372, IMG submission 114544) | Freshwater microbial communities from Kabuno Bay, South-Kivu, Congo - kab_092012_9.5m | ecosystem: Environmental > Aquatic > Freshwater > Lake | place: Democratic Republic of the Congo...
AAGTGGAACACGACGCCGGAGAACCAGATCCAGCGCGACGTGGCCCAGCTCTTCACCGGCAAGACGATCACAGGCAACGTGATCGGCCTCGCGTGGCTCGGCGTCCTCTGCAACCAGTCGGGCAACGACTGCGCGGGTACGGGTAACCTCGCCTACTCGGCAGTCGAGAGCCGCTTCACGGGCACGTTCGACTTCCGCGTGTCGCTGTCGGCGCACGAACTTGGCCACAACTGGCAGGCGCAGCACTGCGACAGCACGAATCCGTGCAACATCATGTGCTCGGCGATCAACAGCTGTCAGGGCACGACCGGCACCAACCTGAAGTTCGCCGCGTCCGAGCAGGCGCAGATCACCGCCTTCCGCAACGCCGTCGCGTGCGACCCGGTGCTTCCGGCGCCGATCACCCTGCCCTTCTCCGACAACTTCGACGCGTCCACGACGATCAACACCACGAACTGGATCCACTCGAAGGGCGCCGCGGTCACGACCGCCGCAGTCGCTGAGCCGACGCCCACGCGCTCGCTCAACCTCGACGCCATCTCGAACCTCGAGTACGGCGACGACGAGATCCGTTCGAACTTCATGCTGCTCGCGGGTCTCCCGACCGTGTTCATGACCTACTCGACCCAGCACCGCGGCGTCGAGTCGGGGAAGCAGCTGATCGTCGAATATCTCAATAGCTCGCTCGACTGGGTCGTCATCAACACGATCACGTCGGATGGCGTCGACCAGTCGACCTTCGATTCGTGGCAGCACACCTTGCCTGCGAATGCGAAGCACAACAAGTTCCGCATCCGCTTCCGCGCCGCCGTCGACGCGCAGGACGATGACTGGTTCATCGATTCGGTGGGCGTGTCGGCGGTGCTCCTGCCGGCCAACGACGAGTGCAGCTCCGCGACGCTCGTGACCGAGGGTGCGATCCCGTTCAACACGACCAGCGCAACCGCGAGTGCAGTGGCACTCCCCGTCTCGTGTGATGACGGGACGGGCACGGTCATGCAGAACGACGTCTGGTACATCCTTTCAGCATCGTGCTCAGGCAACATGACCGTGTCGACCTGCGGTTCGGCGACCTTCAACACCCGTCTCGCGGCGTATTCGCTCACGTGCCCGCCGCTTGGCTCGCTGATCGCCTGCAACAACGATGCACCTGGCTGCTCAGGCTTCACCAGCTCGATGACCTTCCCGATCGTGACGGGCTCGAGCGTGCTCGTGCGCCTCGGTGGCGTCACGGGTGGCGGAACGGGCACGCTCAATATCACCTGCACCCCGGTCGCGCCCTGCCCGGCCGACTTCGATGAGGACGGTGCCGTCGGAGCGTCCGACCTTGCCGAGATGCTCAACGCATGGGGTGGACCCGGCACCGACCTCAACGGCGACGGCACCACCGACGCCGCGGACCTTGCCGAGCTCCTCAGCGCGTGGGGCGACTGCTAAGCACGGCTGACTGCGAAGAACCGCGGTCACCTCGGGCGATCGCCCTTTGCCGCACACGTGAAGTCCATCGCGAACTCGCACCGCCCCGCCAAGCGCGGGGCGGTGTTCTTTCCGCATGGCGATGTTCATCCCGCATAGCGGCGTTCGCGGCGCGGCGTTATAAACGCGGCGTGCCCGGCCTGCAGGATCCGACCGACAGACAGACGCCGCCCACCGCGCCGCCGTCGGCGTTGCCACGCCGAAGCCGACTTGCGATCGCGTCGGCCGTGATGGGTTCGGTGGCGCTACTCACCTCATGCGCGGGCCTCGGCATCTCGGGGATCCTCGCAACGTTCCTTGGCATGATCGCACTCGACCGCATCCGGCGCGGGGAGCCGATGCTGCGCGGGCGTGGTCTGGCGTGGGCGGGCATCGGGCTTGGGCTCAGCGCGTTCGTCCTCTCCATACTCGTCGCGTGGGGGTTCGCCACGTTGCAGCGGGAGTGGCACGGCGATCTCGAGCGATCCCTGCAACGGACCTTCGCCGCCCGGGACAACGCGGGCGCCACCGAGGCATTTGCCGGGTGGACCGGCCGGGAAGGAACGACGATCACCACCGCCGAGATCGCCGCGTTCGCCCGGGAGGCGGAGTCGCGCTACGGAAAGTTCGTCGGGTTCAAGGAACTCTCCGAGGAGCGCGCGGGAGGGTTCCGGTCGGTGCAGCGGATGATCGTGACGGCGAACTTCGAGTTCGAACGCGGCGAGCGCCTCGGCTCGATGGGGTTCTGCTTCATCACCGATACGAGCAGCCTGCTTCCCGAACTGCGCATCGATTCGATCTCGATCCTCGATGCGGAGCGTGGGAACCTCTTGATTCCAGCGAGCGCGACGAAGAAGACCGACGCTGCGCCCGACGCGGGAACGGACACGTCATCCGTTCCGACATCGGATGCGGCGGTGAAGACGGGCGAGGTACGACCATGACGCCGTTTCCGATCGACGCACTGCCCGGAGCGCGCGTGACCGTGATGGGCCTCGGACAGTTCGGCGGCGGTGTGGGAGTGACGAGATACCTCGCGGCACACGGGGCCTTCGTGACTCTCACCGATCGCGAACCCGCGGAGAAGCTTGCGAAACCACTTGCCGAAGTGTGCGCGGAGATCGGCGCAGGGCGCGTGCGCTGCGTGCTCGGCGAACACCGCATGGAGGACTTCACCAGCGCGGATCTCGTGGTCGCGAACCCCGCGGTCCCGCATCCCTGGGACAACCCACTGCTTGCGACGGCGCGCGGTGCGGGGGTGCCCGTCCACACCGAGATCGGTCTCACCGTCGAGGCACTTGCCGCACGCGACATCACGAACATCGTGGGAGTGACCGGGAGCGCCGGAAAGAGCACGACGAGCGCCATGCTGCGGGCCGCGCTCGATGGCGACGGAAACGGCGACCGACGGCGTGCGCACTTCGGTGGAAACATCGGGGGGTCGTTGCTTGGCATCCTCGACCGGATCAACCGCGATGACTTCATCGTGCTCGAACTCTCGAGCGCGATGCTCTGGTGGCTTGGCGAGACGCTGCGCTGGTCGCCGCCGGTCGCGGTCTTCACCAATCTGCTTGAGAATCACATCGACTGGCACGGCTCCTTCGCCCACTACGCGCGCTCGAAGTCGATGCTGCGCGCGTTTGCGCCCGCGGGCGCGCGGTTCGTCACGACCTTCGCCGACACGCCCGCCGCTCTACGCGCGGTCGAACTTGGTGCGGAGGCCTGGTGGGAGCGGCCGTCGACGGCGCCCTGTGCGCTCCCACCGGTCGATTCGATGCGCCCCGCGGTACCCGGCGCGCACAATCGCGCGAACGCACGCCTCGCGCTTGAGGCCGCGCTCGCCGCGTACGCCCATGCGGGCCTTGACGCGGCGGCAGCCCTCCCGGGACTGCGCGCACGAATTGAGGCGTTCCCCGGGCTCAAGCATCGCCTCGCGTTCGTGTGCGAGACGGACGGCGTGCGCTACTACGACGACTCGAAGTCGACGACGGTCGAGGCGACACTGCTTGCGGTCGGAAGTTTCGACGACCCCGCGCGGATCCACCTCGTCGCTGGCGGATACGACAAGGGCGCCGATCTCGCGCCGATTCGGGCGCTTGGCGCGAGCCTTGCCGGCCTCTACGCGATCGGCGCCACCGGTCCGATGCTCCTGGGTGAAGCGCGCGCCCACGCGTGCGGCACGCTCGCGGAGGCGATGCGCCGGGTGCGTGCATGCGCCCGTCCTGGCGACGTGGTGCTGCTCTCCCCCGGTTGCGCGAGCTGGGATCAGTTCACCAACTACGAGGAGCGCGGTGAGCTCTTCGGGCGGCTAGCGCGCGAAGGTGCGCAGGTCGCCGGCGCGGTGTGACCGTGCCGGAGCGACGCGTGCAAGCCGCGGATGGCGCACGCGAAGGCGCGGATGGCGCACGCTGGGCAACGGAAAGAACGACGCCCGCGCGGAGCGCGGGCGTCGTCGGATCATGATGCGTTGACGGATGTTCCCCGATCGGTTCACGACGACCGCGGACCGGGGTACCGACTCAGTTGTACCACTTGACCTTCGGCGGAAGCGGTCCACCGGCGGGGGTCCACCACGGCGGATTGTCGCGCACCGCATCGATGCGGTTCTCGAACTCCGGCGGCTCCTCGCGGTACTCGGGAGTCGGGCGGATGTCGTAGGCGATGCGACGCGCCGTCGCAGGGGGGCAGGTCAACTGGTTGGTGAGCCGACCATTCATGGTGTCCGCCTCCCAGAGGGACCAGACCATGCGATCGGGGCGAAGCACCGGGTCATCGCCCTTGCCTTCGAGGAAGTTCATCGTCAGCTGCTTGCCGACCGGGATCTCCATCTTGAAGAAGGGCTCGGCGGTACGCGTGTCGTAGACGGTGATCGTCACCGGACGCGATTCGGTCGAGATGTAGGTGTAGCCGCCGCCCGTGCGCGGGTAGTAACCACCCGCGGGGGTGTAGCAGCCGGCAAGGGCGAGGGTCGCGGCCAGCGAGGCAGCGGTGCAGAGGGCGGTCGTCAGGGGCATACGCGTCATGCGGAGCGTCTCCGATCGGGACCCGAAGGGTCTAGGTCCGGGATATCGGCCAACGGCTCCCCCCTGCTTCGGGAATTCGATTGGACGCCTCCGCGGATTTCGCGAGAATGCTCCGGCGACGGACCTCGAGATGCCTGACGCCACCGAACACCTTCCCCGGCTCCGGATCGGCCACGGCTACGACCTGCATCGCCTCGAGCCGCCCCCGCCCGCCGGGAATGGAAGGCCGTTCATCCTTGCGGGAGTCCGGTTTGAGCACCCTGTGGGCCCGGTGGGCCACTCGGACGGCGACGCGGTCTACCACGCCGTGGTAGACGCGCTGCTCGGTGCGATCGGGCTACCGGATATCGGACAGGCCTTTCCGGATACCGACCCCGCGTGGGACGGTCAGGACTCGGCCCACTTCATGGAGAAGGCACGCGAGGCGATGGCGAACCACAGCTACGCGCTCGTGAACCTCGACGTGACGGTGATCTGCGAGCGTCCGAAGCTCTCACCCGTGAAGGATGCCATGATCGCCAACATCGCGCATCTCCTCGGCGTGGACCGGTCACAGGTCAATCTCAAGGGCAAGACCCACGAGAAAGTGGACGCCGTCGGTGAGGGCCGCGCGGTCGAGGTGCACGTGGTGGCGCTGCTCGCAAGGGCGACCTGAGCGCGCGGAAACCGAGGGCGGCGTGTTACGCTTGTCCTCCCCCTGCAACCCCCGCCCCCGGCACGACCGGGGGAGCCCGGAATCCGGAGACCCGCATGCGCGCAATCGTGACTGGCCAGATCGGCGTGGATAAGAAGCCCTACCTGAAGGCGGTTCGCGATGCGTCCGAGCTGCGCGGCGACCCGATCAAGCTCTTCCACCTCGGCGACATGATGTACACGGAGGCGCCGGACGTCCGCCCAGGCCGGATCCTCGACCTCCCGATCTCGCGGCTCGCCACGCTTCGGCGCGCAGCCTTCAAGGACGTGATCGCGGCCACGCTGCCGGCGCGCGAGTACCCGAACGTGGTCGTGAACACGCACGCCACCTTCCGCTGGCGCCACGGGCTCTTCGCCGCATTCGACTTCGACCAGATCGCGAAGTTCGAGCCGAACATGTTCATCTGCCTCGTCGACAACGTCGAGGTGGTGCACCAGCGCCTGCACGCTGAGCACGACATCGACGCGACGCTCAAGGACTGCATGGTGTGGCGCGAGGAGGAGATCCTCGCGACCGAGCTCCTCGCACAGGCGATGGGCTGCCAGAGCAACTTCTACATCCTGTCGCGCGGCCGCATGCAGGACACCGTCGAGACCGCCACGCGTCTGGTGACCCAGCCCGAGATGCGCAAGGTCTACCCGAGCTTCCCGATGAGCCACGTAGTCGACATGCCCGACGTGCTCGCCGAGATCGACCACTTCCGCGCGGAGCTCGCCAAGCACTTCATCACCTTCGATCCGGGCGACGTCGACGAGAAGCTGCTTCTCGATCGCGCGCTCGCGGCTGCGCGCGAAGGCAGGGACTGGATCGAGACCGAGGCACATAGTTTCGGCGGCCGTGCGGGACGAAGCCTTCGCGTGTCCGTGCGCGAGGTGCTCGACATCGCAGGCGACATCGACGGTCAGATCTACATGCGCGACTTCAAGCTCATCGATCAGAGCGACATGATCGTGTCGCTCGTACCCGAGCTCCCGAACGGAAGCCCCGGTCTCTCGAGCGGCGTTGAGCGCGAGCTGCAACACGCGTGGGAGCACACGAAGGAGGTGTACGTCGTGTGGAAGCCGCGCAAGGCGCCGAGCCCCTTCATCACCGAGACCGCGACCCGGATCTTCAAGTCGGTCGACGAGGCGCTTGCCTACTTCGAGGCGAAGGGCATGTTTCACCCTGGGAACCTCTTCAGCCACTGACGCGCCGCGTCGGCTTCCGCCATGCCGCGATTCCGGCTCAAGATCGCCTACGACGGCACGGACTTCCACGGTTGGCAGCGGCAGGAGCCGAAGGATGCCGAGCCGCTTCGGACCGTGCAGGGCGTGGTCGAGCAGGCCGTGGCCGAACTGATCGGACAGCGCGTGGACGTGGTCGGCGCAAGCCGCACCGATACGGGAGTACACGCGATCGGACAGGTCGCGGCGTTCACCGCCGACGTACGCGTGCCGGTCGAGCGACTTGCGAATGCCATCTCGGCGCGCCTTCCGCGCGACGTCCAGGTGGTCGAGGCCGAGCGCACGCACGACGGCTTCAATCCGATCGGCGACGCGCGCAGCAAGTGCTATCGCTACACGATCGAGCACACGAGCCATCCGCACAACCCGTGGCCGCTCTTCGATCGGAATCTCGTGTTCGCCACCCCGCACACGCTCGATCTCGACCGGATGCAGCGCGCGGCGGCCGCCCTCGTGGGCACGTACGACTGCGCGAGCTTCACGCAGATCGACCATGGCCGCACGACGACCGTGCGCAGCGTGTACGACTGCATCGTGCGCAGCCCCACCCCGCGCCGGGTCGAGATCGAGATCGCAGCAAGCGGATTCCTCTACAACATGGTGCGAATCGTGGCCGGCACGCTGTTTGAGGCGGGCCGTGGCCGAATCGAGCCTGGCGACGTGGCGGCGATCCGCGACGCGCGCGATCGCACCCGCGCGGGGCCGACGCTTCCTCCGCAGGGTCTGTGCCTTCGATGGATCTGGTACGGCGGCGTGCGTATGGACTCGCGGACCGACGGCCAGACGAGCGACCCGCGCGCGCGCCCTCCCGAGGGCCCTCCGGAGCTCTCGGCGATCGACCGTGACGGGACGCCGACGGATGTGTGAATCGAACCGGCCTGGCCAGAGACACCCGATGATGACGCAGCAGACGACGCCGGACACAGCGACCTCCTCGGCGACGGATCCCGTGGACGGCGCGCGACGGCACGACGCATGCGCGAGGCCGTTCCGGGCGTTCCTGCTTGGCGCGGGGCTCGCGGTGTCGCCGCTATTCATGCCGCCTTGGGTCGATGCGTCCGTCGGTATTTGCGTTGGGTCCGCCGAAGCACAGGTGCTTGATCTCGGTGGGCCGAGCGCAGGACCGAAGCTGCCCGACGCGACGGCCGCGGCCGAACTTGCCAAGGAGATGTCGGACGAGGCGACGCGGCTCGAGCGCGATGCCGCTGGCCTCACCGGCGAGGCGCTCGCCGCGGCGAAGTCGCGCGCACGGCTCCGAAGGCTTGCCGCACTGCTCCTCGAGCTCGGCGCGACGCGCCCGTGGAACGAGAGCGCTCCCGTCGTGTCGGGAAGCCGCGTGGTCGGCATGCTCAACCGGACCGACGCACTGATCGCGAGCGCCGCGGCAGGCCGACGTTCGAAGGATGGTGCGCCGCTTCCGCAGGAGGAGGCGCGTCGTGCGGTGGAGTTGCTCGAACAACTCTCGAACATGCAGCTCGATCGGGTGCGCGCGGCGTGCGCCGGCTCGGGTCCGACGCTGCCCGTGCAGCTCGCGGATGCGCTGTCGGCGACCCTCGCGCCGCTCGTCGGGCTCTGCTCGGTGATCGACGGGCGTGTACTCGAGGATGCGTGGCCGCTCGTCGACGACGGACGGGACGTGGAGGCGGTTCGCGCGGCCACCCGTGCCGACATCGAGTCGCTGACGAACGCCGCCGCGAAGCTGCCCGACGCTGCGGGTGGTGCCGCGGTGCGCGCCGCACTTGATGCATGCATCGCACGCGGAACCTCGCCGACCGCGATCTCGGATCTGCGCATGATCGGCGCGGCCGTCGAAACCCTCGCGTGGCTCGATGCGATGCGCAACCAGAAGCCGCCGCGTCCGCTTCCGGACGCGGCGATCACGCGGGCGATGTCGCGCGTCTCGCTCGCGCTCGAGGATCTTGCGGTTCGCGATGCGACGACACCGACGGCCGCAGACCGCGGGCGGGAGCGGCTCGCGGCGATCGAGTCGATCGCGGAGGCGTCCCAGACGATGCTCCTTCTTCGGGACGACGCGGACATGCCGCAGGCATCGCGTCAGGCGCTGGCCGACGCTTCGGCGTCGCTGCTTGGCGCGGAGCTTGCGGGCGACGAGCGCGCTCGGGTGCGGGTTGCGGAGCGCATCCTGGTGGCCTGCGCAGCCGCCGAACGTCTCGTCGCGCGGGAGCGGGAGGAGGCGCCGCGCGACCTCAAGGAGATCGCGCGTGCGCTCGATCGCGATGGACGCATCGCCGTGAAGGCGCTGCCCGCGGCGTTTGCGGGGCTCGCCGCGGATCCCTCGCGCGCAGTCGAGCCGGAGCACCTCAGCGCGCTCGAACGGGTGAATGCACTCGCTACCGATCGAACGCGCGTCGCACGCATGCAGTCCTTGATCGATCGGGTTGGCGCGCTGGATGCGAAGTCCGGGCGCGCGTTTGCCGCGCAACTGAAGAGAACCGCAAAGCTGCTCCTCGACCCGCTGAAGCGAGACGAGGCGCGCAACATCCTCGCCACGCTCGATGCACAGTCGGTGGCAGCGCTTCCGTTCGCCTACGAGGACGAACTAAAGCGACGGACCGATCGGGCGCTCGTGCTGACCGGCGGCCGTGCGGCCGAGGTCGTCGAGGCCGCCGGAGTCTTCCGCAAGCGCTGGGCCGAGGCGCTCGGCGCCGGAAGCCATGCGGGCGTCGATACCGAACGCATGCTGCGGGTGGCGAGGCTTCTCTCCTGCCTACGCGATCTCGATCAGATCGAGGAACCCGTCACGCGCGAAAAGGGCGATCGCCTCGCGCTGTGGGGCGGCTGGGCCTCGCGGCGTGCGGCGCTCTCGCCTGCGGCACAGGACCTCGTCGCACGCTCGGTACTTGCCTGCCAGTCGATGCTCGCCGCGAAGTCGGCCGACGGCGATGCACAGCTCGAACGCGACGTCGCGGCCCTCGAACGGGCGATCCCGCTTGTGACGCTGACCGCACGCCTCGAGCGTGTCGTCGTGCCGGCGATGATCGAGCAGGACAACGACGTCGCGGCGATGCTCGCGCCGCTGATCCAGTCGCCGGCGCCCGATTCGTTCCTCGGAGATGAGTGGAGCGCGCTCACGGTGGTCGATCGCGCGCTTTTCGAGTCGGAGTTCGCGCGGCGGAAGGGTGACAACCGCACCCGCGATGCACTCGCGTCGTACCTCGCGAGCGTCTGCAACGAGATCTCGACCCGGGCATTCGGAACTTCGATGGCGCTCGGCGCGCAAGGCTCGTTCGCGCCTGGCGCGCGAGGTCCGGTGGCGCCTGGCGTGCGAGGATCGACCGCGCCTGGCGCGCGGGGTCCAATCGGAGGCGGAAGCGTGGACAAGCCTGTCGCGCCGAACGCGAAGCCGGCAGGCGCGGCAAACTCCCCCGGTGTGGCGGCGACACCTTGACCAACACCCGCCCCTGAGAGATGGATTGATGGATAGGGGATGGATGGCTTGCAGCACGCGATCGCATCGCGCGACCGCGTGTAGCATGGCCACATGCAGGTTCGCTCCGAGATCGATCCCCACGGCGGACTGGCACCGCGACCGATGCGCATCGTGGTCGTGGCGCCGCACCCCGATGACGCCGAACTGGGGATGGGCGGCACGATCGCGCGGCTGGTCGACGAGGGACACCCCGTGCTGGTGGTGGACCTCACCGACGGCGAACCCACCCCGCGCGGAACCCCTGAGCGAAGGCGCGCGGAGGCGGCGGAGGCCGACCGCATCCTCGGCTGCTCGCGCATCAACCTCGGACTTCGAAACCGTGAGCTCGAGCACACCATCGAGGCGCGGCATCGCCTGGCCGCCGTCCTACGCGACACACGATGCGAGATCCTGTTCGTCCCGCATCCCGACGACGTGCATCCCGACCACCTGGCCGCCACGCGCATCGCGAGCGACGCGCGATTCGATGCGAAGCTCACCCGCTCCGCGATCCCCGGCGAACCCGTGCACCCACGGCGGCTGATCCACTACTACTGCACCCACCTCAAGGCCGTGCCTGCACCGACGTTCGTGCTCGACATCTCGGCGCATCGCGATCGCAAGCGCGAGGCGATCCTCGCCTACCGATCGCAGGTGGTGGAGCACGAGCCGAACCGTCTGCTGCCCGAACGAGTCGATCTGCGCGATCGCCATATGGGATCGCTCATAGGGACCGATGCCGCAGAGCCATTCTGGTGCAGGGAGCTGCCGGGACTTCGTTCGCTCGATGCGCTGATCTGAACCGGCATGCATCGTGGACGCGCGCCGTGGCAACCACCCGGTGCTAGACTGCGGCCCTGGATGGACTTGCTGCTCGACCCGGTCACCCAGCTCCTCGCCCAGGCGAACGACGTAATCACGTCGGCGCCCGCGACGATGGCGCCTGCGGCCGAACCGAGCCCTTGGCTCGCGTGGATCGAACAGTACGGGGCGTGGTTCATCTTCGTCGCCTTCATCGTCTGCGGCATCGGCCTTCACATCTCCGAGGACTTCCTGCTCATTCCGGCTGGCGTAGCGATCTACCACGGCAGCATGGACTGGACGTCGACCATCGCCGCGGCGTACTTCGGACTCATCCTCGGCGACACGGGTTGGATCTGGGTGTGCCGCAACTACGGCACACGCCTTGTCCACAGCAAGCGATTCCTGCGGATGATGGGCCCGAGGAGGCTGCTCGAGGCGAAGTACGCGATGGAGGAGCGCGGCGTGATCGTGCTCATCCTCGCCCGATTCATCCCGGGGACGCGAACGCCCGTCCTCACCATGACCGGCATCCTGCACATGCCGTGGTGGAAGTTTCTCGCCGTCGAACTGACCACCGTCGCGATCACCGCACCCGTGCAGATCGCGATCGGCTGGATCGGCGCCGCGGGCTACGCGCAGGCGAAGAACGCTGGCAGCATGCTCACGTTCGGCCTTGCAGGCATCGCGGTCACCGTGGCCAGCATCGTCGTGTACCGCTGGGTCAAGCAGGCCAAGGCGCGCAAGGGCCCGCGACCCCGTTCGCCGGTGGCATGGCTGCGAACGTTCGGACGCCCCCACTCGAAGGCTTCCGTCGCGCGTGGCTGAATCGCCGAGCGCCGTGAGGCGTTCGCAAATCCGATGCAGCATCGCACTCACACCCGCCAGGGCTGCGGCAGGAGGTGATCGCGTCGGAGTTCCGGCGGAATCGTGCGCGGGACCTCCGGAAGGTCGGGATCACCCTCAGGACCGAGCAAGGGATCGCGCGCCAAGCCACATCGGTCCTCCTTTGGCCGCTCAGGATCCTCCGCACCGGGAGCGTCACCGGGATCGATCGCATCCCACGAACCGTCGTCGTCCTCATCGGTCTCGAACGGTCCTCGGAGACCATCGGGCGGCGGCGATGTCGACGCGTCAGACTCCTCCTCGGCGGGCGGGCACAATGCGATGAACTCGCTCATGTCGCCGTTCGGTGGGATGTCGCCGACGGAATCCTCGAGCACACGGCCGGCGAGCATCTCGAGCATCGCACGATCGCCGATCCCATCCGTCTCGGTGAAGAAGATGCCGAGCCGCGCGAGACCGTAGATCACTCTCCACAGCTCATGTCGCATCTCGACCTCGTCCACGGGGATCTGCTCGCGCGTCGGCACGTCCACGCCGATCTCCGCAAGCTGACGTCGATTGGTGGTCTTCGGCGCGAACTCGGTGTCCCAGCGGATCCTCGCGACGAATCGATCGCGCTCGGGTGCGCCAGCGGGCTTCGTGCGCTCGGCCTCGCGCACGAGCCCGTCGATGCCCCGTTCGCGGGCCTCGCGCTTCGCGACGAAGAGCCGCTCGATCGCATCCTCATCGAGACGCGGCCGGAACAGCCGCGGATCAGGCGCGCCACGTGGAACGAAGATGGTCGCACCGGCCTGGCGCCACATGACGCCATCCAGATCGTCGGCTGGAAGTCGATGCGAGCAACCTGGGCCCGCCGAATCCAGGGTCGCGGAATCCGAGTCCGACCCCTCCGGTTCATGCGACTCACCCACGTCATCCGACGCGTCGTCGAGATCGGAGGCTCCGGGAACGTGGCAAGGTCCGAACGGAACCTCGGGCCTCCCGAATCCTGCCGATCCCTCCGATTCCGCCGATCCAGCGACTCCGTCCGATCCCTCCGATTCCGCCGATCCAGCGACTCCGTCCGATCCATCCCAGACGCTGCCTAAAGCGATGTCCTGCGTAACGTCGCGTGCGATATCGCATGCCATGTCGAGTGACGTATCCAGTGCCATGTTCCTCAACCTCTCCCCTCTTGCGGTGCGTGATGTCGATTCCCGGCGATATGCGTGCCGGGCAACGGGGCGAGACTACGGTCGAACGGATCGCCGACCGGAAAGTGCGGCAGAAATTCCGAGCCGAAAGATCCACGTCAAACGACGTCCGTTGGAAGGTCGGGCGGCGTGCGCGGATCGACGCCGTCCGCGACGGTTTGCACTCGAGGGCGCGTGACGCGCCGCGAAGCATGGTGCGGGATCAAGAGCGTCGCGCGAAGACGTTGGCCGACCAGCACAGGAGCTCCACGCCGTCGGGCAGGATCACCTCGTCGCCCGGGAGCAGCGTGCGCCAGTTCGCATTCCGAGCATGCACGTCGAGTTCCCCTACCACCGCGTCGGAGCCCGAGGGCCTGCCCGATGGAATCGCCGTGGGCTGCGACCCGCCCGCAGCCATCCCGATCGACGCCGCGGCCGTGCGTTGGTCGCCTTCCGCCGCAGGCGCGTTCCAGTGCTGCTCGATCCAGAACTCGCGGACGACGACGGTCGCCCGCGCGCGGATCTGTCGCAATGCGCCCGACCCGCTGCCGTCGGCGGTCAACTCGAGTTTCGCACCGGGCAGTTCAAGTTCTGCATCGTTCACGAGGAAGTCGACCGTGCGCTCGATCGTGGGATCTCCCTCGATCCGAGCGACGATGCACTCGCATCCGCGTACGCAGCCCGCGAGGAACTCCTCGGGAATCCGCCCGCGGAGCGTCGCGGCAGCGAGGCCGCACTCGGCGTACGGGGCGAGCTCGACGCGAACGCGCGCCTTGATATCGCCGTAGAAGTCCATGCGCTCAACGAGTGCAGTTGCGCGCTGCGCGGCGAACCATCCCGGTTCGACGAAGGCTCGGTCGTCGGAGAGGACGACCTCGAGCGCACCGGGACGATGTTGCGCGAAGCCACCGGTCGGCTCGATCGACAGTAGACGCGCCGCACACGCGCGGCGCACGGCGTGCCACGACGGCTTCGGACGTCCGGCCACGTCGACGAGCGACCAGGAGTGCCCGGCCCAGACGTCGTTCCACTGCCAGATGAGCGCACCCATCGAGCGCGGCGCTCCGGATCGCAACCAGCGCATCGCGACATCCATCGCGCGCGCCTGCAGGTGCTGCGCCTGCGCGACGTACTCGCGCGCATCGCGCGCGTCGCGGAAGCGCGCCGAGAGGAACGGCTTGTACTGGAATTCGTCGCCGCCCCACGCCTTCTGCCGAAGCTTGAGTGCGTCGACGACATCCTCGGGCGACATCGTGTCGGGCTCGCGCTTTGGGGCGAGACACTGTTCGACGATCGTCTGCCAGCACGGCGGCGACTGGTGCCCGAACTCGCTTGAGAACCGCGGCAGGATCGTGCGGTAGCCCTCGACCTTCGCCTCGGCGTCCCACGTGTGGCGATCGCCGTGGTCGGGATCGTTCGGATGAAGCTCCATCGACCCGGAGTACGGACTCTCGACCCAGTACGGAGTGCCTGGATCCCCCGCCGCGACCGCCGCCGGAAGCAACTCGGTCCAGTAGCGGAGCCCCCACGATTGCCCAGGCGCAAGCCTCTCCTTCCAGCCCCAGCTCCACCACGCGAGGATGTCCTCGTTGCCGCCGCACCAGAGCGCGAGCGACGGATGCCGCGAGAGCCGCGCCACCTGATGCGCCGCCTCGCGCGCGACGAGCGTGGCAAACGGCTCATCCTCAGGATACGTCGCGCAGGCGAACATGAAGTCCTGCCAGACGAGGATGCCGAGCTCGTCGCACGCCTCGTGGAACGCGTCGGGCAGGTAGTTGCCGCCACCCCAGACGCGCACCATGTTGAAACCCGTGTCGCGGTAGCGGCGCATCTCGCCAAGCCAGTCGTGCTCGTGTCGCGCACCGAGGAGCGGTGGAATGAGATTCGCGCCACGTACGAAGATCGGTTCGCCGTTCAGGATCAAGCGGAATCGGCGTCCGACGTCGTCGGAGGCTGTGTCGAGTTCGATGCGCCGCAGCGCGAAACGCGCGGTCGCGAGCAGCCGGAACACGCCGCGCTCGTCGTGCACGCCCACCATCGCGTTCCACCAGCAGCCCTCGCGCACGCCCCTGTCCCAGGTCGTCCACAGGCGCGACGGCGCGAACGTCGCCTCGCCCCGCGCGTCGCATGCATGCCGCGCGGCCGGTGCACCGGCCGAACCCTCGCGCTCGCGCACGATGCACACGAGCGCGCGCGGGTCGAAATCGCCTTCGGGCATCACGCGAACGGTGACCGTTCCATCGACGTTCCATCGCTGCGCGACGGAGACGCCCGTGATGCGCGTCTCGTTCCAGCAGTCGAAGCGCGCGCCGTAGAAGCCGACGCCCGCAACACGCGGACCCCAGTCCCAGCCGAAGCCGCAGGCGGCGGAACGCGCGAAGCAGAACGGCGTCCAATCACCGTTCACGGGACGCGCGCCAAGTTTCTCTTGCCATCCAAGAACCTCTGTCACCGGCGCATGAAAACGCAACGCGAGCACAGCGCGTGTCCCGCGTAAATCATCAGGAATACGCGCCTCAAACGGAATATGCTCACTCGCGTGCTCGCCCAACACCACGCCGCCGAGCGCGACCTCACACGGTCCATCGATTGTTTCGATCACGAGCGCGCAATGTGCGCCATCGTCGCGCGACGGCACGTCGATTTCACGCGCGAAAGTCCACGCTGAACGCCCGACCCATTCGCTGTCGAGTTCTGCGCGCTCACCGTTCCAGGGCGGCTGGATCCCCGCGCGCAGGAGCACGGCATGAATCGACGCGGCCGTATGCGGCGGCACGTCGACCGGCTCGTCGCTCACGAGCGGCGATCCGACGCCACCCGACGCGCGCACCGTCCAACCGTCCGAAGGAAGCGGCAGCCTGCGGAGATCACGCATCGCCGGACTTCTCCGCTCGCGACGCCTCCGGGCCATCGCGCCGCACGGTTCCATCGTCGCTCTCGTCCGCGTGATAGCGCTCGAGATGCGCGTACATCCGACGCAGGTCTCGGAACCCGCCGATCGTGAACCAGACCACGATCACGCAGCCGGTGCCGAAGATGAGCCACGTCCACCAGCGCCAGAACTCGACCCACACGCCTTCGGAAATGCCGAAGAAGACCGCGTAGAGCGTTCCGATCACGAACAGCACCGTGAAGGCGAGCGGCCAGAGAACGGTGATCGAGGTGATCCACGTGTCGGCGCGCGAGTACTCGCGGCTGAAGCCGATCTTCTGCATCCAGACCGGCAGATCGGACTGGTACTCGCTGCGGAAGTCGCGTTCGCTCTCAGGAAGCTCCTCGCGGTGCTTCCCGCGATAGAGTATGCGGTCGAGGTCGAACGGCCCGGAGGATGTCAGGAGCGATACGCCGACGTACGCCACGATCGAACTTGCCATCGCGATGAACGTGAGCACCTGCCCGGAGATCCACTTGCTCTCATGGATCGTGGCGATCCACGCGGGTACGGCGTCCGTGCCGAACACTTCCTCGAATACCCAGTAGCTGTCCTTCGCGAGAATACCGAAGGTGCTCACCGCGATGCCGACGCCCATCGCGGTCCACGCGCCTTGCGTCGTCCCGCGCGACCAGTAGAGTCCGCCGATGATCACGCTGCCTGCGCCCGCGACGAAGACGGCGGCGGTCAGCGCGCTCCACATCGCGACGTACTGATTCGGCTTGTAATTGAGGCCGAACCAGAACGCGAACAGCGCGATCGCGAGCACCGCGCACTTGACGAGCAAGATGTGCGTGCGCGTTCCGACCGGCGCGAAGCCGAGCGCTTGGCGGATCGGCAGCACGACATCCTGCACGAAGATCGTCGCCCACGAGTGGAGATACGTATCGTCGGTCGAGAGGTATGCGCCGTACATCGCGGCGACGAACATCCCGAGAATTCCAGCGGGAAGTATGAGCCCGAGTGCGAGCGGTACGCGCGCCTCGGCCTTTGTGGCGTCGGTCGACATCGCCGCGATCGCGTCGTGGACGGGCGCCGCCTGCGCCGCGTACTCGGGATGCGTGAGGAACACCTTCACGCACACGGGGATCACGAGCGCCGCCAGCATGAGGACGCGCCAGCGCCAGCCTGAGAGCACCGTCGCCATCTTCGCCTCGTGCGGAGTGATCGCCGCGGCGTTGTAACCCTGGTCGCCCTGCCATGCGCGCATGGTGTAGAAGAGGATGAACGCGCTGATGAGCCAGTAAAACGCGTTGAACTGCGACTCTGCACCGATCCCGAGCGGATCGACCATCGACTTCCCCTCGGGCTGCGCCAACATCGTCTCGCCGATGTCGCCCCAACTGAACTTCATCAGGAGGTACAGGATGATCACGAGAAAAGTGATGTTGCAGAAGACACCCTGCAGAAAGTCGGTCACCATCACCGAGATCTGACCGCCGAGAAAGACGAAGAAGATCGCGGTCGAGAGGAGAAGCGCCATCAGGAATCCGAAGGTCTCGACCTCCTGGCCGAACAGCGGGAACGACTCGGGCAGTCCGCAGATCCAGATGAAGAACCGCGCGCTCACCGCCGGGAAGATCGCGTAGTTGAGGATACCCGCGACGAACGCGACGAAGCCGCAGAAGACGCGGAAACTCTTCGAGTAGCGGATCTCGAGAAACTGGGCGAGCGTCAGCGCGCGCGTCTCGCGGAAGCGGTATGCGACCCAACCGGTGAGGGCGATCACGATCATCAGCGGGTTCTCGACGAGGCCCCACCAGATCGACGTGAACCCGGTGTCGTAGTACTGCTGGAAATACCACACCAAGGTGATGATCCCAACCTGCGCCATGTTGTAGGCGACGCAGACGAGGTAGCGGCCGGCACAGCGGTTCGCTGCAAGGAAGCCCGATACGGAGTTGGAGTACTTGCGCGTGCCCAGCGCGGCGACGACCAGCGTCATGAAGAGCGCTGCGGGAATCAGCCAGTCGATGAGCGTCATGCGCATCGCCGCAGGATACAACCGCCCCGCCGCGGTCGTAGGACGCGCGGCCACCGCGCGGGTGCGTCGCTCATCGGCCCGCGCTTCGGTCCGTCGCGTCGCCTGCTACTCGACCCGCAGCGTGACGATCTCGAACGGATTCATGCGGAGAAGCGTCGCCGCGCCGGCCGAATGCATGAGCCCCTCGCGCGCAAGCGGCCGCTCGAAAGGCCTCTCGAGCAGATCGACCGGCGTCACGCGCTTCGCGTCGACGTTCCAGAACACCTGCACGTCGCCGCGCGCGCCGCGCGTCTCGACAAGACGCAGAATGCGGCCGCGGCCGTCCTCGGCGGGTTTCCACGCGCTGATCTCGACGCGCATCGGCTGCGCCGCGAGTACGTCGAATGGCGCCCACGCACCGCGCAGCGCCCCCTTCTTCCCGGATTTCAGCGCGATCGCGCGCAGCGGCTCGCGCAGGCAGTCGGCCGCATGGTCGACCCCTGCCGCGCGCCAGTCGCCCGCGTGCGGCATGATCGCGTAGGTGAAGGCATGCGCGCCGCGATCGCAGTTCGGATCGGGGAAGAGCGGGCTCTTGAGAAGCGACAGGCCGAGCGTGGCCCCTTCGGCCGACGAGATCGCGCTGCGGCCGTAGCGGCCATCGTCGAGGATCGCGACGCCGAAGCCGGGCTCCGATGCGTCCATCCACGCGTGACCAGGCACCTCGAAGCGCGCCTCCTCCCAGCTCGTGTTGCGGTGGATCGGCCTCTCGAGCGCACCATACTGCGTACCGAACCACGCGTGCCGCGCGCGCACGTCGCACGGGAAGAGCGCGCGCAGGAGCCGCTGCGTCTCGTGCCACTCGACTTCAGTGAAGACCTCAACCCGGCCACTCGCCGCATCGAGCCGATACGTCTGCCAGATGCGGCTCTTCGCGCCGATCGCGCGCTCGACCTTGACCGCGCCGCGCAAGGGATGCGCCTCGACCACCGCGATCTCGCAGTCGCCGTCGACCAGCTCGCACTTGTCCATGTAGTCGCGGTCGGTGTCCCACGCCTCCCATCGACGCGGGCGATCCTCGTAAAGCGCAAGCTGATTCAACGGCAACACGCGCCCGCGCGCATCGTGCATGTTCGCGACGCGGCGCGTGGCGAGATGCTCGAGCTCGGACACGCGTCCCGCGAGGTCGATGTGCGCCCGGATCACGCCGTTCAAAAGCGTGACGCCGCGCTTCGTCGCCTTCACCTCGACCGCCTCCGGAAGTGCGCCGATCTCGGCCGCGTCGATCACGCGGACACCGAGCGCGGGGATCGACTTCGCCTCGATCAACGCGCCGTCTCCGAGATCGACGACACCGCAGCGCGCGGTCGATGCGCTGTTCCGCACCAGCACCGGACGCCGCATGCCGCGCGTGTCCGCGATCGACGCGAACGCGCCCTCGAGCAGATCGCGCTCGTCCTCCGCGGCCTCCATGATGCGCGCGTGATCGGCGCGCGCATCCTTGTAGACCACCTCGATCGACGAGCCGGGCAGGATGTCGTGGAACTGGTTGAGAAGGAGGTCCTTCCACGCGCCGTCGATGCGGCCGCGGAACGCCTCGCGCTCCTTCGCCGTGACGCCAGGATGCGAGCACGCAAGCGCTTCGATATCGCGAAGCGCGCTTTCGGCCAGGCGATTCTGCCGCTTCAGCCACGCCTGGCTCGTGTAGGTGCCGCGATGGAGCTCGAGATAGAGCTCGCCATCCCACGACGCGAGCGGACGGCCCGCCGCCTCGAGCGCCTCGCGACCCGCGTGCAGGCGTCCGCAGAAGACGTCCACGCGATGCTGCTCGAAACGCGGAAGCCCCGCGCAGTCGGACGCGAGCTCGGCGCGCGCGATCTGCCAGTCGGTCGGGCCACCGCCGCCGTCGCCATAGCCGAAGGGCTGCAGCCACATCGGGATCGCGCTCGAGAAGAAGCTCTGCCCATCCTGAACGACGAGGTTCTTCTCGCCGTACAGCATGTCCTTCGGCTCGATCGACGAGTTGTAGTTGTGACCGGGCGTGAGGTGCGTGAGGATCTCGGTGCCATCGAGCCCGCGCCACAGGAAGGTGACGTGCGGGAATCGATTCGTCTCGCACCAGCTCATCTTGTTCGTGATGAACGTGTCGAGGCCGCCGAGCCGCGAGATCTGCGGGAGGCACGGAGGGAAACCGAAGGTATCGGGGAGGTAAAGAAACCGCTGCTTTCCAGCGGCGCCGAACTCCTTCTCCCAGAATCCCGTGCCATGCACGATCTGCCGGACGAAGCTCTCGCCCGAGGGGCACGTGCAGTCGGGCTCGATCCACATCGCGCCGCCCGGCTCCCAGCGACCTTCCTTCACGCGACGCGCGAGCTGCGCGTAGACCTCGGGCGCATCCTCCTTCACGTACGCGTACTGCTGCGCCTGCGAGCAGAGGAAGTGGAACTCGCCGAAGCGCTCCTGAAGCCGGAGCACGTTCGCGAAACTGCGCACGCACTTGCGGCGTGTCTCGCGCAGCGGCCAGAGCCACGCCGTGTCGATGTGCGCATGACCGACCGCGACGCACGCGGTCGCCGGCGCGTGCGGCCCACCCTGCACCAGTTCATCGAGCGCGGATGCGGTGTCCTCCATGCCGGGCACCGGATCGCTTGCATCGATCGACGCATGGATGTCGCGCAGGCCGTTCGCGATTTCGGTCGCGCGCGGCGAATCCACGGGAAGTGCGAGCATGAGACGCCGCAGGAAATCCCACGCCTGCGCGTAGCGCCACGCCGCTTCGTCGACGACAACAAGTTCCGCGCTCTCGAGGCGACCCGGCTGCGGCTCGCGCCAGCGCGTCTGAAGCTCGGGGTGATCCCACCAAAACGTCGAGATTCCGAGCGGCAAGTTGCACGCACCCTCGACGAGAAGTTCGACTTTCTCGCCTCCCTTCGCCTTCGGCCAAAGGAACGCAAGATCGCGGTATGGATCGAAGCCTTGGAACGGCACGCCGTCGCGCCAGAGCGTGCCTTCGGTGCCGCAGGAGAACCGCAGCGCCACCGTGTGCCCGCGCATCTCGCCTGGCACGCGGCCCGCGAGCCGGAACCATGCGGTCGACCAGACCGGCCCCCAGCGGAGGCCGACCTTCACGGGCCGATACTTCGCGCGTCGCGCCGCGGCGAACGGCGGATGGCCGCCCTCGAGGCCACTGCCCGACGGCTGCCACATGCCAACCTCGAGCGGAACCCGCATAGGAAAGACCCGGGGGAGCAGAACCTCGCCGTGGAAGTTCTCGTAACGAATGGCCGCGTATTGGAGGTTTGGGAGCACGGGCGCATCCTATCGGGACGATTTTTCGGCGCGCGGGCGGAATGAGGCGTGTCGGAACGCGACAATGACGGCCATGCATCTGCTCCATCCTTTTCGTCGCGCGCGAACGGCCTGCCTCCTCGGACTGACGCTCGTTGTCGGACTGCTCGCGGCGACGTCGGCGCGGGCGCTCGCATCGAACGTTCCAACGACGACCGCGGCGAGGACGACAACGACGGCGGTGGCGACGGCGACAACACAGTCGACCGACCTCCCGGTGGTGGAGGCGACGGCGACGACCACCCCTGAGACCTCCACGACTTCCTCCACGACTTCCTCCGCGCCTTCCTCCACCGCTTCCACCACCGCGCCCGAGTCCCGCGCCGTCACGGTCGCCACCGGTATCGCGCAGCTCACGGGCCTCGCGATTTCGCCGCTCCTCGTTCTCGTCGTGATCGGCTGGCGCGACTTCATCGAACTGGGCGGTTCCACGGCGACCTCGCTCCCGATCCATGCGAACCCGTGGTTCCTGATTCCCTGCACGATCACGCTCGCGGCGTCGCTCCTGCAGCGCTGCACGTCGCCCGGCATGCCACTACCGATCCGGAAGGCGATCGACGCGGGTGCCTACCTTGAGGCGAAACTCGCGGCGCTGGTGGCGGCAGGAGTACTCCTCCCGACGATCGCCTCGACGATGGCGGCCGCCGCCGCCTCGGCGGTCGCGCCCGATCCGAACGTGCAGGCCGCCGGGTTCCTCTCGGGCGGACTGGTCGCAGCACTCGTCTTCGTCGCGGCGTTCGCGATGTACCTCTCGGTGTGGATCACCTTCCACGTGATCGACGCCCTCATCGTGCTGAGTCCGTTCGCGATCGTCGATGCGGCGCTTGTCGCGCTGCGCGCATCGATCCTCGGCGTCCTCGGCGTCGCGCTGCTCGTGCATCCGTTCCTCGCGCTTCTCCTCGCACTTCCGCTCATCGTGCTCTCGTTCCTCTTCGCGGGCTGGTGCATCCGTCTCGACCTCTTCGCGCTTTCGGTTGCGATCGACGTGATCTTCGGCCGACGTGACGAAAGCGCGCGACCGCGCGCGTTCCTCGCCCGCGGTGGACTCGGCGCCCCGATCCGCACGATGGGGCACGCGGAGCCAGTCCCGGGTGGCATCCGCTTCTCCTACCGACCCTTCTTCGTGCTCCCAAAGCGCACACTCGAGGTGCCCGTCGAGAGCCCCGAGGTTGTGCAAGGCGTCGTCTGGCCGACACTTTTTGATGCGCGCATCGCTCGCGGCGTGGTGTCGTTTCCGCCCCGCTATCGACGCGACTCCGAGCGGCTCGCGGCGCGGTTCGGAGCGCGCGTCCGCGAGGGACGCGTCCGCAGCGGCCTGCGCCGGATCCGCGAGGCGTTCGCGGCGCTCGCGTCAAGCCTGACCGGCGAATCCACCGCACAGGCATGACGAAACGGCCCTCGTGCCGAAGATCGAGCGCCCCGCCGTCCCCCCACCGAAGACTTGCGTCGCCTGCGCGCGTCCGTTCACGTGGCGTAAGAAGTGGGAACGCGACTGGGAAGCGGTCAAGTACTGCTCCGACGCGTGCCGTCGGCGCGGCCCGCAGGACGGCACTCGACACGACGCGACGGACGCACTGCGAGGTGGACGCCCCACCCGGTAGAGTGCGCCGATGGAAGCGTCCGTGGCCGACCAACTCGTGGATCCAGCGGTGCTGGCGCAACTTGCGCTGCCCGCCGTGTTCGCGGGGATCGTCGCGGTCCTCTCGACGGTGGCGGTCGAGCGGCTCGGTGGCGCGCGCGGAGGGATCGTTTCGAGCATTCCAACCACGATCGTCCCGGCCGCGATCGGCATCTGGGGCGCTGGCGAAGACGTCGACGGCTTTCGACGCGCGATGGCGTTCGTCCCGATCGGCATCTTGCTGAACGCGGGCTATCTCGTCCTCTGGCGCGTGATCCCCGCGGTCATCGGCCGCCGGACGCACTCGCATCTTCTGGCATGGACGTTTACGCTCTCGCTCGGCGCGTGGCTCTGCATCGCCGCAGGCATCATGTGGATGAACGATCTCGTGCAGCCGACCGTCGCGCAGTCGCTCGTGATGGGCTCGATCGCCTTCGCAACCGGTATCGCACTCGGCATCGCCGCGAATCTCCGGCCGCATCCCGCGCCGAAGGGCACGCATCGCGTGGGGGCGCACATCCTCCTTGTCCGCGGCCTCGCGGCTGCGGTCGTCATCGCCATCGCGATCTTCCTCAACCGCGCGGGACTTCCGGTCGCCAGTGGCATCGCGTCGGTCTTCCCAGTCATCTTCACGACGATCATGGTCGCGACGTGGCTTGCGCAGGGAGCGCATGTGCCGACCGGCGCCGTCGGCCCGATGGCGCTCGGCACGCTCAGCGTGAGTACCTACGCGCTTCTTGCGACCATGCTCTTTCCGGTCATGCCGGTCGCTCTTGCAGCAACGCTCTGCTGGATTGCATCGGTCGCGTGCGTCAGCGTCCCCGCGTATCTCTTCCTGCGCGCGCGTCGGAACGCGGCCATTCAGCCGCGCGTCGCAGAGAGCGTGAGCGAACGCTCGGCCTGATCGTGCGTGAGTCCCATGCGCGACCGGGCACGCGTCGTCGATACGCCGAGCACGCGACCTGCAAGGGAAACGCCCGAGAGATACGCGTCCTCGACGCGCGTTCCGCGCATCCAGTCGCCAGCCATGCCAAGTCCGAGCCGCGCATCGAGCGCGCTGCCGGGTCCACCCTCGCGCGATGCAAGCGCGAAGCGCCAGCGGTGCGCAAGTGCATGTGCGGGCACTGGCATCTCGACGCGCGATGTCGCGCAGAGCGCCGCAAACGCACGCGCGAGTTCAGGCGCGATCTCATCGGGCTGCCGCTCGAGGCGTTCCTCGGACCACTCCGGTCGGGCAAGCACCACCCAACGGTCGGTGCCATCGGCAACGCGACCTGGCTTCGAACCGACGCGCGAGATCCACGCGAGCGAGGCTCCCACCTCGTCGGCGCCGGCGAGCACTTCCGCGTGGTCGAAGCCGAGTTCGACGCGACGGGGGAACGAGAGCATCAAGGACCAGGTTGCGCGCATCGCGATGCGTGAAGCGATCGCGGCCAATGCGGGCGCATGCGCACCGAGAATCGCGGCGGCCTGCGGAGCCGGTGCGGTCGAGAGCACGGCATCGAACGGCCCGAACACCCGCTCGGCGCCCGCGCGATCGCTGCAGCGGACGAGCCAACGATCGCCGTCGCGCTCGAGGCCGACGACGCGCATCTCGGCTTCGATCGCGATACCCGCGGCAAGATGCCCGCACAGCGCGCTCATCGACGGCGTGCCGACGAAGCGCAGCGGCGTCTGGATGAGGCGTGCGCCGTCGGCGCCGAACTCGGCGAAGCGCGCGTCCCACCGCGCGACGACGCCGGACTCAAGCCAATCGGCGATCCGTCCGCGGAACCGGGGATCGCGCGCGGTGAAGTACTGGGCTCCGTGGTCGAACGCGCCAAAGTCACCCCGGCGCGTACTCATGCGGCCGCCGGAGCCACGCGACTTCTCGAGGATCGTGACCTCGACGCCATGGTCGGCGAGCGTGCGCGCGCAAGCGACGCCAGAAAGACCCGCGCCGATCACGGCCACACGCATCGCGTGTGCAGCCCGCGTGACGATGCGCTCGAACGAGTCGAGGTCGAGGCGCGCGGCATGCTCGGACGTCGGACGTGCGCGCACCGTGCCAAGTACCGGACCTTCCGGCGCGAACGCGCGGTCGAACAACCCGAGGCACCAGAGGAGCCCTGCGTAGCTCGCAGGGTCGGCACCATCCAACGCGTAGCGGTTGTTGAGATCGACAAGCGTCGCAACCGCCTGCTCCGGCGACTTCGTCCAGAACGGAATGGCCTTGCCCCACGTCATGCGCACATTGTTGTGCAGTTCGCCGCATACGACGAGCGAGCGCTGCGCAAGATCCCACAGCCGGTCGCCGGTCATGCCGCGCTCGAGGATCTCGTGCGGCCGCACATCGCGCGCATCCTTGCGGTGCGCCTCGAGCGTGCGCCGCGCCCACGAAGGCAGCGCCTCGATCGACGCGTGCGATGGCTCGTGCCGACACCAGTGGTACGAGAGTTCGCGCCAGACGAGCAGTTCGTCGAGGAACTTCTCACCACCGTCGCCACCGGCGTGATGTGCATCGCGCGCCACGCGGAACGGCGAGATCATGCCGTAATGAAGGTAGGCCGACATGCGCGACGTGGCTACGAGCGCCGCGTCGTTGCGATCGCGCGCGTAGTCGGCGAGCCGCTGATCGAGGAAGTCACGCCAGCGCCGCTCGGCCGAGCGCGCGCCGCCCGGCGTATCAACGACCGGACCGATCGTGTGGTCGATGTCGAGCGACGGAACGAACGCCGCGATGTCGAGATTCGTCCAGTCGACCTCGGGCAGCGTGTGATCGGCGAGTGGCCAGCGGCGACTCGTCCAGTCGAACTCGGGCCACGTCGCGCCCATGCGGCGGCGACGCTCGCGCGCCGTAACGTCGCGGAACGCGAACGCGCGGTCGAAAACGCCATCGACGGCGTTCATCGGCACCACGCAGGCGGTGTCGACGGCAAGCACAGGGCGTGCGCTGCGCCGTCCGACCGACGCAATCCAATCGGGGAAGGGCTGCGCGGGGAAATCCTCGGTCACGATGACGGCCGCGCGCGACGCGAGGCGATCCATCGGCACATCGGGACGCGGCATCGCGTCGATCGACGCTGCGAAAGGAACCCCGAGACCGGCGAGCCCCGCGGCGAAGTCGCGCACCCCTTCGAGGAAGAACGAAACGTGGCGGTCCGAGAGGTGTGGATGCGATCCCGACACCGCACAGAAGACGAGAAGTGGCAGGTCGAGTGCGGTTGCGACCGCGGCAGCGGTCTCGAGCGCAGGGTTCTCATCCACCCGCAGCGCATGATGCGCCCAATAGAGGACGTACGAGGCCCCCGCTGCCGGCGCCCCCGGTGCAACAAGCGCCACCCGCTCCCGGAGGTGCTCCGGAAGCGACGCGACGACCGCGCCAATCGAGGCTGGATCCGCTGGAGCCATGAGTTCGCGGCAGGGTTCGACGCCATCCCCGCCGGGATTCGGCGAAACCCGACGATTGGTGCCGACCTCGCCCCGGGTCAGAAGTTACGTTCTATGCATCGGGCCCCGCCCTCACGGGGCGCCCAGCCGCCCCGCGTCGTCCGAGTTTCCGTCCGTGCCGCGCTCCAACGCCATCCATCGTGCGCTTGTGACCGCGTTTGCGGCGTGGATGCTCCTTTGCTGCTGCGAGAAGCGGCTGTTTGCTTCCCTGCTCTTTCCGGACGCGGTGTCGGGCGTGTCTTGCTGTCCCGACGATGGCGCCGGTGCCGCGACGGACACGTTCGCCGAGGACGCCCTACCCCCCTGCTGCCGCGCCTGCGGTTCGACGCGACTTTCCTGCGAGAACGAGGAATCGGCTCGTGTCGGCGGGGATGCGGACGGAATCCCCGAGCCTGCGGACCAACACGCCCCCCACGGGCGGTGCTGCGACGGCTGCTGCACGAAGGCGCCCGCACCCCCCACCCCGTTGACCCTCGATCGGGACGATGTCGGCGTGGAAATGCCGTGGCTTCTTGCGGATTTGCCTGGCTCCAAGGAGACCCGCATCGTTTCAGCCGCGTTCGCCCAGCCCCAGGGCAGGCCGCCGCCGCGTTGGCGAACACCCCGCCTCCAGCTCGTGACCTCGGCGCGCCTTCGGATCTGAGCGCTCGCCCGGAGTTCCGCCCGGATCTCACCGCGAGATTCGATGCGGGGCTCCGTGCGTCGCATCCGATGATCCACCGTCCAACGCACCAAACGAGCACTGACGACGAGCAACGCGAACCCACGCGCCCCACCGAGGTGCCGCATTCCGTCTCGTCCGTAACACCAGCAGGGACAAACCATGTCGAGTCCTACCAGAAGCGCCGGCGGCCACGCGCCGCCGCCGCCAGCCTCGCGCGTCGTCGCACGCGTCCTCGTGCCGTTCGCGATCCTCGGCGGCGCGACAGCGCTGCTCGCGATCTCCGGCGCACGCGCGTTCGAGCGGCTCCCCGAGGTGCGCGTGATGCCCGTCGCGCTCATCCCATCCGAGGGGCGCGCATCGGGCGTCACCTCGAACGCCGACGACGCCGCCAGCGTGCAGGCGCCCGGCTGGATCGAACCTGCTCCGTTCGCGACCGAACTACGCGCCTTGCGCGACGGGACGATTACCGAGGTGCGGGTCCTTGAGGGCGCGTCGGTTGCCCGTGGCGACGTGATCGCCCTGCTTGAGCACGCGGAGGAGGAGATCGCGCTCGCCGAGGCCGACGCAACCCTCGCCGCGCGCCAGCGCGAGGCGGGCGCCTCCGCGGAACTGGCCGAAATCGCCGCGCGAGCGGCCGACATCGCCGCCGACTCGGGCGAACGCATGCATGCCGCGGAGGCGGCGGCCGCCGAGGCGCGCATACTCGCCGATCGGCTGCCGGCGGACCTTGCCGCCGCGGAGGCTGAACTTGCGGAAGCGAGGGATCTCCTCGACACGCGCAAGGCGCTGATCGCGCCGGGAGGCGCGACCGAAGGAGAGGTACGCCGACTCGGCCTGCGCGTCGAGTCGCTCGCGGCACGCGTCGAGGCACTGCGCCTCGAGATGCCATCGCGACGCGCGCGCGCGGAGGCGCTCGCGAACTCGGTCGAGATCGCGCGGCGTGCCCGGGAGTCGCTCATCGTCGAGCGAACGGCGCTCGTCGAGGCACGACGCATGGAAGCGAAGGTCGCCGCCGAACTAGCCGAGGCGCTCGCCGCGCGCGATCGCGCGGCGCTTGCCCTTCGACGCAGCGAGATCCGCGCCCCGCACGCAGGAACCATCCTCTCGCGCAGCGCCGTCGTCGGCGCGCGCGCAGGTCGCGAGGGCGAGCCGATCGCGCGGCTCTACGACCCCACGAGTCTTCAGGTGCGATGCGACGTGCCGGCGAAGGACGCCGCGTTCCTCGCCATCGGCCTCCCCGCCGAGATTCGCGCGGATGCGCTTCCCGACCGCGTGCTCGAAGGCGTCGTCGAGCGACTGGTGCCGCTCGGCGACCTCCAGAAAAACACCGTGCAGTGCAAGGTGCGCATCGTCGACCCGCCGACAGAACTGCGTGCCGA
>Ga0172372_10002477_pt1 | contig 27972 bp, 29 predicted proteins | sample LakKiv5m_2_FD_114544 | JGI IMG/M metagenome (GOLD analysis project Ga0172372, IMG submission 114544) | Freshwater microbial communities from Kabuno Bay, South-Kivu, Congo - kab_092012_9.5m | ecosystem: Environmental > Aquatic > Freshwater > Lake | place: Democratic Republic of the Congo...
ATTCCACAAACTAGGTAAATTTTATTTTGGCGGACTACCACCCCAGCAGAACCGCGCTCCCTGTTTTTTGGAAGTGCTGGTCCCTCTCGCCAGGCTTTCGTCTTGGGATTGAATATCAGAATGTTTGAAATTGGGGTTTCATGCGGATACTTGCCCGTCAAGGCCCCAACAATCCAGAGTTCGTCTTGAAAGGATATTGCCTGAAAATGGTGGATTTCCAAAGGAGCATCTGCCAGATTGACCCAAGTGTTGGTTTTGGGATCAAATTCCTCTACAGGACGAGCTCCCCGACCACCTACTGCGTACAGCTTGCCTCCAGAGGCTACAAACGAACTTTCGTGTCGAGCACTGGCCTCGCTTGTGGTAGATACTGCAGTCCAAAGGTCTTGAGCTTCAGCTTGAAGGGAGCCCAGAAAAAGAAAAACTAAAAGGTATCGTAGCATGGAAGTAGAATTGAATTAAGTATCCAAGTTAAGAAAAGATTTTAGTGTTAAAACAAACGGCCAATCCAAACAAACTAGTTGGTCTAGTTAACCTATCCTTACTTGATTACTTATTTCCCGAAATCTAAAATCCCGCGGATGGCGTTGATTTCTCCCATTTCTTTTTTCAAACCAGCTCCATCCTCAGCTGCGATTTTATCACGGAAGGCACTGAGATTCGCAATATATCCATCCAAAGAAGCCAAGACATTCTCCTTGTTTTCAATAAATATAGGTGCCCACATATCCGGACTGGACTTTGCCAGACGAACAGTGGAGGAGAATCCAGATCCCGCCATATCAAAAATGTTTTTCTCGTCTTCCATTTTTTGGAGTACTGTTTTTCCCAACATAAAGGAAGTAAGGTGGGAGAGGTGGGATACATAGGCCAAGTGACGGTCGTGCTCAGCTGGATCCATAAACCGGAGCTTAAGGTTAAGGGCATCAAAAAAACGGTAGGCTTTTTCCTTCAAGTGGAGATCTGTCTTTTCCATTTCACACAAGATCATCACTTTCCGGTCTAGCAAGGTTGCAGAAGCAGCTTTGGGACCAGAATACTCCGTACCTGCGATGGGGTGAGCGGCAAGGTATTGGGAGCGCTTGGGGTGTTCCGATACCAAGCTACAGAGCTTGGACTTGGTGGATCCTAAGTCAAAAACTAGTGTTTCGGCACCTACTTGGCCCAAAGTTTGAACCAACAAATCCCCCAAGGTATCTGCAGGTGTTGCCAAAATCACTAAATCTGTATCGCTATCAGGAATCGACTTGGCCACAGTGATGATGCCTAAGTCTAGCGCATCTTGGAGGTGCTGTGGATTGAGATCCTGTCCAGATACGTGCAACTCCGGAAATTTTTGTCTGGCGGCAAGGGCAAAGGATCCTCCCAAAAGGCCCAATCCTACAAGGTGTATTTTATTCATGTTAGTGGCTAGGTTTGATGCGGTTGATGGCTTCTAAGATTTTGAACTCTTGGAGACAAAGGGAGATGCGGACATACTCGTTTCCCTCCGAACCAAAAATTTTCCCAGGAGTAATGAAGATGTTTTTTTCGTAAAGTAATTGGTCAACCAATGCTTCAGCAGATGTATCTGTTGGGACTCGGCACCAGACAAATAGGCCGGCAGCTTCCCGATCATAGGTCAATTCCAAGTGATCAGCAAGGGTCCAAACGAGCTTTCGCCGACTGGTATAGATTTCGTTTTGTCGTTCAAACCAGGGTTTTCCTAGTAAAAGGGCCGCGGTAGCTCCTTTCTGAAGGCCTAGAAACATGCCTGAATCCATGTTGGATTTGACTTTGAGCGCAGCCTCAATCCATTCGGCCTTGCCACAAAGCATGCCCACACGCCAGCCCGGTATATTGAAGGTTTTGGAGAGCGAGTTTAGCTCCAAGCCCACCTCCTTACCGCCTGGTATTCCAAGCAAACTTTTAGGTGAGGAGTTTAAAATATGGCTGTAAGGATTGTCATGCACAAGCAAAATAGCATTCCGCTTCGCAAAGGCAATCAGTTCAAATAGTAGTTCCTCTGAGCCCGCAGCTCCAGTAGGCATGTGCGGGTAATTGATCCACATCAATTTCACCTTAGACAAATCCAGTTGCTCGAGTTCCTCTAAATTGGGGCGCCCCTGCCTACTCAAATCTAAGTTGTAAAAAATAGGAGATGCTCCAAGGAGCTGCGTGACTGCCGCGTAGGTAGGATAGCCTGGATTGGGAATTAATACCTGGTCTCCAGGATTCAAAAAGGCCATGCTTAGGTGAAAGATTCCTTCTTTAGATCCCATCAACGGGAGGATTTCCCGGTTTGGATCCAGTTCCACGCCAAACTCGCTCGCGTAATAGTGGGCCATAGCCGTTCGCAATTCGGGGATGCCTTGGTAACCCTGGTAACCATGCGCCTGCTCGTTTTCGGCTGTGCTCTTTAGTGCATTGATGACGCTGCGGTCAGGGCTTAGGTCGGGCGAGCCGATTCCCAAATTCAAAACGGGTTTTCCTTCCGCAAGGAGCCGATTGACTTCTCGAAGTTTGGCTGAAAAGTAGTATTCTTCTACGCCTTCAATACGTGTTGCAAATCCCTTCATCCTTTTCTACTCCTATATTCTCCAAAAACCTTCAACTCACCATAGTTTGCTTGCATTTGCTCCACCGCCTCCTGGTAGGCCTGCTCCTCCGCAAATTCCGCATCGATAAAAAAGGCATAATCCCAAGGCTTGTCCATCAATGGAATGGATTGAATTTTACTCAAATTCAGATTTTTGTCCGCAAGCATTGTCAATAGCTTTGCCAATCCACCCGCCTCATTCCGGATGGTAATCTTGAAGGAAACCTTGTTGGGGGCCTCCTTTCGATTTGATTTTTCCTTTGTTAGAAAGATAAACCGGGTAAAATTATCTTGTACCGTTTGGATATTTGGAGCTAGAATCTCCAACCCATAAGTTTCAGCAGCGATTTCGCTGGCAATGGCTGCGACCCCTCGCAGTTTCTCCTCCTGGATGCGCTTGGCTACCGAAGCAGTGTCTAAGTCATCAATCAGTTTAATTTGAGGCTGTTGGGAGAAAAAAGTCTTGCATTGCAGCAAAGCCATGGGATGGGAGCGGACCTCGGAAATATCGGCAGTAGTTTGCCCAGGTAACGCCATGAACTGATGGGAAATGGGTAAGTAATATTCCTCATGAATAAACAGTTCATAACGATCTATCAGATCGTAATTCGGTAAAATTGCACCTGCAATGGAGTTTTCTATGGCCATGATGCCCACATTCGCAGCTCCTGAGGCAACCGACTTGGCTACCTCTTCGAAGCTCAAGAACGGAAGAACTTGGGCCTCTTTCCCAAAATTCAACAGCGCCACCTGGTGGTGGAAAGATCCAGGAATTCCTTGAATTGCTACTTTCATAGGATGCCTGGACTGTAGGATTCTTGATGAATGCCTGTCAAGGCTACCTGCTTCCAAAAACTAGGATAGGACTTATTGACTACTTCTGGGTCTTCAATGTGCACCACTGTTTTGGTAACTAAGGGCATAAAAGCCATGGCCATGCGGTGGTCATCGTAGGTGTAAATTTGTACAATTCTCGGCATGGTGACCGACGGGATCACTTGAAAAGAGCCTGTTCCAATTTCCCGTAATTCAGCATTAAACTTTGCCAATTCCTGCTGCAAGGCATAGATTCGATCTGTTTCCTTGATCCGTAAACTTTCTAGACCTGTAAACACGGTGTTTTGACCCAAAATAGCACAAGTCACTGCTACGGTCTGGGCCAAGTCTGGACAGTGGGTAAAATCCCATTCTTTGAGGCCAGTTACTGCTTGCTTTTCGAGGAGTAGGCCGCCTTCTTGAAAGCTGCTTCGTATGCCTAAATGTGACATGATCTCTACAATAGCAGCATCGCCTTGGAGACTTTGTGATTTTAGCCCTTCTAGGAAAAAGGAGCCTTCATCCGCACAGGCCAACAAGCTAAACCAGTAGCTAGCCCCTGACCAATCGCTCTCCACAGTAAACTGGGTGGCTTGGTAAGCCTGAGGGCTAATTTTGATGGTATTTTCTTCCCAGCTGTACACGATTCCAAACTGTGCCATCAGCTCAAGCGTCATTTCGATGTAGGTACGGCTTCCAACTTTGCCTTCAAGTTCCAATTCCAGGCCTTGAGGCAAAACGGGAGCGATCATCAAGAGTGCCGAAATGTATTGGCTGGACACATCTCCACGAATACTGATTTGATTGGTGAGTTGCTCAGGCAACCCTTTTACAGCAAGCGGAGGATAACCTTCTACCCCTAGGTAATGTATCTCAGCACCCAGGCTCCGCAAGGCATCCACCAAAATCCCGATGGGACGTTGACACATTCGAGCTGTGCCTGTCATTACTTTTTGTTGGTTGGTGACTGCTACAAAAGCAGTTAAAAATCGTATCGTCGTGCCTGCATCGAGTACATCAAAAACAGCCGGATTGGTGCGCAGCAGCCGAATCATCGTTTGTGTATCACGTGCCTCTGCCAGATTTTTGAGTGTATTTTTCCCCTCCGTCAAGGCATCAATCACCAATGCACGGTTGGATTCGCTCTTAGAGGAGGGGAGGGGGATGTGTACCCGGGAGAACTCATTTTTTTGTCTGAGCTCCAAAAGCTGTATTTTCTGATAATCCATTAGGCCAAGGGCAGTTGTTGGTAGTAGATAATCGCATGTTTGATTTCCTCAGGGGTCACAGGAATATTGAAGCTGCAATCCCCAAGGCTTGGAAGTAGGGAGAAAAGTTGCGTCTTCCCTTCGTTTTTTTTATCCTGTGCACAGAGATCCAAGATTGCATCTAAGTCTTTTGAATTCAAGGTTACTTTTCCAAATACCTGGAGCAACTTTTGGCTTAGCTCGTTTAGTTCTTCAAAACTGAAACCTATTTTCTCGAAGGATAAAAATCCTTCTGCAATCATCCCCATCGCAATGGCCTCTCCATGGAGTAGCGGATTGGAACTAGAGAGGTAAAAGGACTCTACCGCATGACCGATGCTGTGTCCAAAATTGAGAATTTTTCGAAGTCCAGCTTCTTTTGGATCTACCTCCACTACTGCTTTTTTGATGCTGACCGAATGCCGGATTACCCGTGTCCAGTCTTGCTTTTCCCAATTGCTGTTCGGTAAGGAACGGAAAAAAGCAAGATCTCGGATTAGTCCATGTTTGATTACCTCAGCATAGCCAGAGCGTAACTCACGCTGTGAGAGGGTGTCTAGAAATGCAGGGGCGATTAGGACTATTTCAGGAAGTTGAAATACCCCTAGGTGGTTTTTATATCCCATGAAATCTATCCCCAGTTTCCCGCCAACGCTCGCATCTACCTGAGAAAGTAGGGTAGTAGGAATAGTCAAAAATGGAACACCTCTTTTGTACACGCTTGCACAAAATCCACCCATATCGCCAATCACTCCACCTCCTAAATTGATGACTAGCGCCTGCCGATCGAGTACTGCTTCGGTCATTGCTGTCCAAATGATGGAGCATGTTTCTAGCGTTTTGTGCTGCTCCCCTGCAGGTACGGTAATGTGGAGGGCATCTGAAGGTAAAGCACCCTGAATCAAGGGTAGGCAATGCTCGCGGGTATTCACATCCATAAGTACCACCACTTTGGAATAGCTTCGAGCTTGAAGCACCTCTGCGAGGGAATTTTGAATGTCAGTTGTGAAGAGTACAGTTTCCACAGATCAAATTGGTCTAGGAGGTAAAGTTAGCAAGCTCCCCGCTAGCCGAGGGATAGCGGGGAAGGGTTGTTTTATTTTTTGATTGGCTCTACTTCCCGAAGTTGTCTTTCTTGACGTTTTACAGACTCTTCATGGATGCAGTAGAGCAATTCTTTCATGAATTTTTCGCTCAGTTGTTTCTTAACTCCCTTTTCAGTTCTGGAGTCCATCACCTCTTTCCATCGGTCCGATTGAAATACAGTCAGGTTATGCTCACGCTTGTGCGCTCCAATCTGGTCTATTACAGAAAATCGTTCCTGCAAGATATCCAATAATTGGTCGTCCATATGGTCTACTGCTCTTCGTAAATCAAACAGTTTCTCGTCCGGCTTCATGTTTTCCAAGGACTGCTTGAATTCGATTGAATCAATCATTTCCTTCAGGCGACTTGGGGTTACTTGCTGCTTGGCATCTGACCAAGCTTTGTCTGGATCGTGGTGGGTTTCAATCATCAAACCATCCAGGCCGAAGTTCATGGCGCTTTGGGCTACTTCCAGCAATCCGTCTCTACGTCCTACAATGTGTGAAGGGTCGTTGATTACTTCCATTCCTGTCCACTCCCGCTTCAGATGAATCGGCATAGACCAGTTGGGCTTGTTTCGGTAACGCTTGTCATAAGCATCCGAAAATCCTCGGTGTATAGCCGCTAGCTTGGTGATGCCCACGGCATACATGCGTTCCAGAGCTCCCATCCAAAGTTCCAAGTCTGGATTCATCGGGTTTTTGATCATCACAGGAATGTCTACTCCGCGAAGAGCTTCTGCAATTTCTTGTACTGCAAATGGGTTCACCGTAGTACGCGCTCCAATCCATAGAATTTCGATTTTGTGCTTGAGGGCCATTTCCACGTGAGCAGCATTACCTACTTCTACTGTAACTGGAATATGGAGTTCATCTCTTACAATCTCCATCCACTTCAAACCTTCTTCTCCTACGCCTTCAAACGATCCAGGTCGTGTGCGGGGCTTCCAAATTCCTGCTCGGAATACCTGAGGGATGATTTGATTTTCTTTCATCTCGGAACAGATTTGTGCAATCTGCTCAGGAGTTTCTGCAGAGCAGGGGCCTCCGATGATCATGGGGTTGCTTAGGCCAAGACCCCAGTCTTTGATTTGTTTGTGTGGCTTCATGGAATTGAAGGGTTTAAATAAAAAAGCCCGACTCTTTTGAATCGGGCTTTGTGATGATTAGTTGTTTTTAGTTTTTGGCTAGACAATACACAGCTCCGATTCGATGGTTAGGTCGAAAGTAAAAATAAAAGAAGCTAAACAAGATTACTGCTGTAATGAACATGCCGTAAATGTAAACTGCAATTTTTTAAAAGCAAAATTATTTTTATGCATTTCCATTATCATTTCTTCAATGGATAGGGAAGAACTTTTAAATAAATCCAATTGGAACGAATTGAAAGGATAGATTCAAATTAAAATTTTGCTCCTGTTTTTTAATCAGAAATAATAGTTTCTATTTATTTTTTTTCAAGTCATAGTCTACCGCGAATACCTGAAATGAGTAATATTTTTCAAATAGCTTATCTCTCAAGAAGGAAAAAGTTGTTGTTAGCTGAACCCCAAAGGTAATTGTACCAAGATTTCTTTGAGGCGAAAAAACCAAGCTTTTTCCTAGGGTGAATTCCCAAACAAAACCCAAGTGACGCTGTTTTTCTACTATATTTGCCCCCATAAATGCGCGCTATGCCCGTCAAGCCAACTATTTCTTTTGAGAATCTGGAAGTAGCCTTTGCTTCCAAGAGTAATGCAGAACTTCGAAAGATGTATCTAATTTTTGCTACACTCAATAAAAATTGGCTATCAAACCTTGGAATAAAGCTAGCAAACCTATCTTTTCAACTTCACCTACCGATCAAAGGCATACTTAAGAAAACCATGTTTGGGCATTTTTGCGGTGGAGAAACAATCAAAGAGAGTGTACTGGCTTGTCAACTTTTAGCCAACTATGGAGTCCATTCGATTTTGGACCTCTCTGTAGAAGGAAAAGGAGATGAAGCGAGTTTTGAAGCCACTACAGAAGAAATTTACCAAACCATGGTTGAATCCGCCAAGACGAATTACATGCCCTTCGGGGTGTTTAAAGTTACTGGGTTAGGTGATTACCATATTTTGGAAAAAATTCAAGCCAAGCAGGCCTTGACTACAGATGAGCAGGAGGCTTTGGCTCGACTCGAAAATCGAGTAGACCGACTTTGCAAAACTGCGCATGACCTGGGATTAAAAATCTTGGTGGATGCCGAAGAAAGCTGGTTTCAAGATGTCATTGATGCCATGGCCTACCGTGCCATGGCCATTTACAACAAAGAGCGTTGTGTGGTCTATACTACCTACCAGATGTATCGACACGATTCCTTGGAGCGGCTGAAGAAAGCCCATCAGGTGGCTAAAGAACAGGGCTACTTCTTAGGAGCCAAGCCGGTTCGTGGTGCGTACATGGAAAAAGAGCGCGCGCGTGCATTGGCAGAAGGCTACCTTGATCCCATCCAGCCAAACAAGGAAGCTACAGACCGAGATTACGATTTGGCGATCGCCTACGCGGCACAAGAAGGAATCCATTTGGTTTGCGCTACCCACAACGAAAAGAGTACGCTCACACTTACCGAATTGATGGATCAGTACCAAATCGATCCAAAATCAGATTTGGTATACTTTTCGCAGCTTTATGGAATGAGTGATTCGATTTCCTACAACCTTGCGAGTGCAGGCTATCGGGTGGTAAAATATGTGCCTTATGGCCCAGTAGAGAAAGTGATGCCCTACTTGAGTAGGCGAGTATCCGAAAACTCCTCCATAGCCGGTCAAAGCAGTCGGGAGTTTGAACTGATCCGCAAAGAAATGAAGCGGAGAAGACTGAATTAAATGAAGAAAAAGTAATTAACTAGTTGAACTGATAATCCCATGCAACTTTTAAGCGAACAGGAACTGGAACGAAGAAAAGACCGAGAGGAACTCTATTCCCTTGGCATCAACCCGTATCCTGCCGAGTCTTTTGTAATCAATGCTACTGCGGATGATATCCACAAGAACTATGAAAATAGTAAAACGGATTACAAGGATATCTCCATAGCAGGGCGATTGATGAGCCGTAGAATTATGGGATCCGCTTCATTTGCCGAGATTCAAGATTCCACAGGCAGGTTACAAATCTATGTGCGCAGAGATGACATCTCCACAGCTGATAATCCAGTGTTTTACAATACAGTTTTCAAAAAGCTCCTAGGTATCGGTGATTTTATCGGCGTCACTGGCTACATCTTCACTACCCAAACAGGGGAGATCTCCTTGCATGTGACCAACCTTACGGTGTTGTCCAAAGCAGTAAAGCCACTTCCTATTGTAAAAAGGGATGAGGAGGGCACCATCTACGATGGGTTTACCGATCCCGAACAGCGCTACAGACAGCGCTATGTGGACCTTACCGTAAATCCAGAGATAAAGAAAACCTTTGTGACTCGTTCCAAAATTATCTCAAACATGCGTCGCTATTTTGACGACCATGGATGGCTAGAAGTGGAGACGCCGATCTTACAGGCGGTACATGGGGGAGCAGCAGCACGTCCATTCCAGACCCATCACAATACCCTGGACATGCCACTTTACTTGCGCATTGCCAATGAACTCTACCTGAAGCGATTGATTGTAGGTGGTTTTGACGGGGTGTATGAGTTTGGCAAGATGTTCCGCAACGAGGGTATGGACCGAACCCACAATCCAGAGTTTACCTCCATGGAGATTTACGTGGCCTACAAAGACTACATCTGGATGATGGAAATGGTGGAGCAGCTGCTCGAAAAAGTTACCCAGACCATTCATGGTTTCACTCAGGTATCGGTTGGAGGGAAGAAAATTGATTTTGTTGGCCCTTATCGCCGATTGACCATGTTTGATTCGATCAAGGAATATACGGGTGTGGATGTCAGTGAACTTGATGAAGAGGGTCTTCGAAAGGTATGTGCACAACTGAAAATTGAGGTAGATGCCTCCATGGGCAAAGGCAAATTGATCGATGAGATCTTTGGAGCCAAGGTAGAAGCCAACTTGATTCAGCCGACCTATATCACGGATTACCCGATTGAGATGACGCCGCTTGCCAAAAAGCACCGCAGCAAACCAGGATTGGTAGAGCGCTTTGAGTTGTTTATAAATGGCAAAGAAATTGCGAATGCCTACTCTGAGCTCAATGACCCGATTGATCAGCGCGAGCGCTTTGAGGAGCAGTTGAAGCTTGCTGCTAGAGGTGACGACGAAGCCATGGCCATGGATGAAGATTTTCTTCGTGCCTTGGAATACGGGATGCCACCTACCTCTGGATTGGGGATTGGAATTGACCGCTTGACCATGTTGTTGACGGACAATTCTACCATACAGGAAGTGTTGTTTTTTCCTCAGATGCGCGCTGAGAAAAAGGCTGTTGAACTGACGGAAGAGGAGAAATTAATTGTAGAACTTTTGAAAGCCAAGCATCCTGCTTCCTTATCCGAGCTAAAGGCAGAAACTGGCTTGAGTGGTAAAAAATGGGACATCTCCATCAAGGGACTGACCCAAAAAGGGCTGGTGAAAGTAACCAAGGAGGGAGAAAATCTACTCTTAGATCTCCTGGATCAATGAGGTCTTCCTTTCCATAGAATCAAAAAGGTCCCGCACATACGGGACCTTTTTGACTGAATGACGATACTGATGGTTTATTTCCGAACTTAAAAATCAAAGAAGGTTCTTCTTCTGGAAACTTTCAGGTCTTGCAGAATGCTTGACTTGACACGGATATCAATGTTGTAGGAGGTGAATCTTCCAAATGGCACCCAGTTCACATTCATCTGCCAGCAGTGGAGGTCCCTTGCGATGCCGATCATGGTTTGGGTGATTTCCTTCGAGTCAAAATTATATCCCGTATTAAAATTCACCTTCCATTTTTCAGATATGGATAGGTCTCCACTCACATTCATCGCTTGGGTGATGCTGATGGTAGTACTCACCTGCTTTGCATAGGCTAGGTTATAGCCTAAGCTTAAGTTCCATGGAATTTCCCAATCGATGTATTGGCTTGGGTCTGCCACGATCCGATTGATTTCATTTTCCACAAAGGCATTCATCACGCCACCTTGCTGAATAAAATCCTGGGTAAGTTCGTCTCGTACCTGACCAGGATTTTGACCTTTCTGGGGGTTTAGCGAAGCATTTAGGTTTAAGGAGGCATTTCGGATGGTTCCAATTCCCTGTCCCTTTTTCCAAGCAAATTCTTGGCTACTGCGGTAACTCTCTTTGCCATCGGACCCAAGGGTAGAAAGTGTTGCATAGGGATCTATGGTGCTATTTACGTTGACGGATAGCTTTTGCTCAAATAAGGTGGTTCGTGCCGAGAGTTGAATAGGGGATAGCTGAAAGGAATCTGCAGCAAAATTGTAAGCGGTATTGATATTGAAGGATTCTAGCAGCGGGATTTTCTTGAATTCACCTTCTGTGCTGTCCGTCTGGGTTTTGATTTTGGCTTCCAGCACATTTCGAAGACCCAAACTTAAGGCTCTGGACTCTCCTAGGGGCGCATCACCGAAGATTAAGCCTTGATGTCTTGAAAAGCGAGCGATTCTCCCCGATTTATCTGCCTGAACTTCCTGATAGTAACCGTAGGCTGGATTAGAAAAATCGGGGTTAAAATTGAACCCAAAGGTAGGAGCGATGTGGTGTCTAATGGTTTGCAATTTGCCCGATGGCTTGAAATTGTAAAAGCCATAAAAGTTGGTATTCATAGCGAAGGAGGTGTTGTAAAAGCCAACCCGATTAAATCCATCCTCCTTCACTTGCTCTACCCGGTCAGTGGTGGAGTTGTAGCTGTAGTTGAAGCGTTGCATGTACCAGAGTTCGGTGTAGTTGGCCGATGCAGTACCCGTAAAGTACTTGAATAAAGAGAAATTTGAACTAAGCGGAATGTTGTTCCTTGCCCCATTATTCCCGTTTCTAAGCAATAAACCCAGATTTTCGCTATTGAATGGGATGGTTTGGGGCCCATCCACTTGTGTGGCTTGCCCAAAGGTATTGATGCGGTTGGTAATTGAGTTTTGGAGGTTGAAGTTCCAAGCGACGTTTAGTGTTTTGAGGGGTTCAAACTTTACATTTTGAAAGGGGCTCTGCCGATTCATGTTGATCCCTATGGTCGGTAGGTCCAACCGTACTTCACCTGTTTGCACACTTTGGGAGTGTCGAAGGTTGGCCGACATGGAGAAGGGGGTGCCTGCAAAAGTTTTGGAGTAGGAGATGTTAGAATTTAGATCCCCGGTAACATTATTGGCGAAATTATTTGGGTTCACCACAGTATTGAAGTAGCTCGTGGAACCCGCATTCACCGAAGCAGAGAATCGGCCCGTACCCCGTGTAATTGGACTATGATTCCATTGCACACGAAAGGTGTTGTAATCGAGGGGAATCAATTCTGTTTCTGGGCTGACGAATTTTTGAAAATCTATGTTGAAGCCCCCACTATACCTATATTTTTTGGTATACATTGCCTGGGATTTGATGCCCCAGCCCCCTTTGGAATACACATCTCCCGTGACGCGCAGGTGAATGTAGTCGTTGAAGGCAAAGTAATAGCCTAGGTCTCTCAAGCTCAATCCTCGAACTTGCTCTCGACCATAGGAAGGGAAAATTATCCCGGACGCTTTCTCTTCAGGGGTATCTGGAATCAAACCAAATGGTAATCCAAGTGGAGTAGGGATGCCATTAAAATACAAGTTGAAGGGTCCAGAAACCACTTGCTTGCCTGAAATGGATTTGATTTTGGAGGAAGAAATGTGCCAATGGGGCTTGGTTAGTTTGCAAGTAGTATAGTAGCCATGATCCAGGTATACGCTACCATCCTCCGTTTTTTTGATGGTAGTGCCTCGAAGTACCCCATCTTGCTGCTCGGTCACCACATCTTTGATGATGGCTTTTTGTGTTTTGAAATTGTAGCGCATCTCCTTTCGGATTTCATAGACTGAATTACCGTCTTTGAAGAAAGGATTACCCGATACTACCCCCAAACTATCTGCAATGCCGTAGGCATAGAGTTCTGAATTTTTCCAGTCGATGACGATGCGGTCGGCGTCCAAGCGCATTTTTCCGTACTCAAACCAAGCTTTTTTGTAGAGGTAAACCTTGTTTTCGGTGAAGTCTGTAATGATGCTGTCCTCTGCATAATACAGGATTTCAGTTTCAATTTCACTTTTAGGCACATTTTTTGCCGAGTCAAGTAGAGCGAGGGTATCTTGCTTGATCAGAATGGTATCACCCCGAAGCTCTGGGATTGCTGAGGTGGAGACAGGCCTTCTATCTCGTTGTGGCCGAGTGCTTTGCTGTGCAGATGCACTCAGGTGCACCAAACAGCTGGTTAGAAGAACCAAAAAAAGTACCCGAATTCTCGACACCCCTGCTTTCGCTTTTAGTATTTTTGAAATTAATTTCCTGTAAAGTTAACTCGATTGCCCTCATGGAAAGATTTAATACCAAAAAAAATCTGTTAAGGTTTCTTATCCTTGTTCCTTTTTTGTTTGGAGGATTCATTCCCAATGAAACAATGATGCCTGCTTTTCGCATGAAAAAAATTGTGCTCGATGCCGGTCATGGAGGAAGCGACCCCGGTAATATTGGTTCCAAAGCCAGAGAAAAAGACATCAATTTGGCTGTTACCTTACTGGTTGGGAAGTACATCAAAGAGAACATGCCTGACGTAGAGGTGATTTATACGCGTTCTGACGATAGCTTTCCTACTTTAAAGCAGCGGCCCAATATTGCGAATGTCAATAAAGCGGATCTATTTGTTTCCATTCACTCCAATTCAGCAGCCAACAAGTCTGCTTTCGGTACCGAGACATTTGTGATGGGGAATAAGCATTTTGAAGCCAATTTTGATATTGTTAAAAAAGAAAACTCGGTAATTCTCCTCGAAGACAACTACAAAGAGGAATATGAGGGCTTTGACCCTACCTCTCCCGAGTCCTACATGATGTTTAACTTGATGCAAAAGGCATACGTTGGAAATAGTATTACACTTGCTGACCGAATTGAAACGCAGTTTAGAGACAAGGTGGGCCGTAAAAGCCGTGGAGTAAAGCAAGGGCCCTTCTACGTACTATGGACACCTTCCATGCCAAGTGTATTGGTGGAACTTGGATTCCTATCCAACACGGAGGAAGAACGATTTTTGATAACTAAAGAAGGTCAAGAGTATATGGCTTCGGCGATTTACCGCTCCATTAAGGACTATAAAAATGAAATTGAAATCAACTAATTTTTCTTAAATCGAAATGAAAACCTTCTTGGATTCAGGAAGGTTTTTTTTATAAATTGTACCAAAGAATCTGGCGGTAATCTTCCGTTCGAGTAAACTATTCTTCTACAATTCCACTCCATGCTTTCTCCCTCTCAACTTGATGCCTTGATTTCCCTCTTGGACGATTCAGACTGGGAAGTCAAGCAGCACGTGCGTCAAAAATTAGTTGGACTGGGAGCAGCGGTGATTCCGGTCCTGGAACAAAAATGGGAGGAGAGTTTCAATCCTGTCCTTCAAAAGGAATTGGAGGACTTGGTGCACGACCTGCAGTTTGGCTTGGTGAAACAGCGATTGCAAGATTGGAAAGATTCCGAAAACCAGGACCTATTGGAAGGGCTATGGATCTTAAATACCTACCAGTATCCAGATTTGGAATTAGAATCCTTGCAGGCAGCAATCCATCAACTCTATGTGGAGGTCTGGACTTTTTTTGCTTCGGATTTGCAGGCCTTGGACCAAGTAAAAATCCTGAATCATGTCTTATTTAAGCAGCTCCAATTTTCTGGAAACACCAAAAATTTCCATTCCCCGAGCAATAGCATGCTTTCCATGGTGCTGGAGTCCAAGAAAGGAAATCCCATCAGCTTGTGCTGCATCTACCTCTTGATTGCTAAGAAATTGGGTCTACCTATTTACGGGGTCAATCTCCCGAACTTATTTGTGTTGATCTACAAACAAGAGGATTCGGGCTTCTACATCAATGCCTTCAATAAAGGAGTTATTTTCTCAAAAGAGGATATCAAAAATTTCTTGGAACAACTAAAAATCGACCCTCAGCCTGCTTTTTTTGAACCTTGCAACAACAGGGCGATTGTCTTGCGGTTTCTGAAAAACCTTTCCACCGCATTCGAAAAATTGGGAGAAACCGATAAAGTAGAAGAAGTACAAGAGTTGTTGGACATTTTCGGGCATTAGAAGATGCGGATGTTGCAGCCCACAGCTCTTACCTGAGCGTTGGTAGGCCTTCCCCCTCTGACTGCTTGAGCTAGTGCCTCTTCTAAGTATTTTTCCGTTACAGCGCTTTCTACTTGTGGGTTAGTGTCAATTGCACCCTTGTACACTACCTCAAGGCCAGTTTGGCCAGGCACAAGCAGGATTACTTCAGGGATTTTACTTATTAGAAAAAGCTTGGTCCAAGCTTGCGTTCCATCAATCAAGTATGGTATTTTAAGTCCGCTTTCTTCGATATAGGTTCGAAGGCGAGTTTGTTCAGGTTCGCTCGGCTGCGTTTGTGGATGGACAAGTGCAAAGCCAATGCCCTCTGCTTGAAATTTGGATACTAGGCCGATAATTCGGGCTTCGTAAAGTTTGGCAAATGGGCAGGAAGGATCATGAAAAATGAGGACTAGTCCTTTTTCTTTGGCTAAGCTGGCTAAGGTTTTTTTATTCCCGCTGACTGCATCGATTGCTGTAAGCTGGGTGTAGTTTTGACTGAAGGAAGCGGAACTGATTCCAAGTAATAAGAGTAAGCTGACAAAAAATAATTTCATGTGTGGTATAGAAAAATCACGATTACCAAATGGTATACGTCAAGACATGATTTTCGTTTTGTTCTACCCGTACTTTGTAGTGGTGATCTTTAAAATTAGTACCATGTATTTTCCCTTTAATAAGGGTCGCATCTGGATCAAAGGGTTCAAGTAAAATATTGTCACGAAGGGATACCCCTTTTTTACCAAGACATTTAAAAATAGATTCCTTAGCAGACCAAGCCATGGTGTAGTGTGTTGGTTGGCTGTGAAGGAAGTTTAACTCACTTTCGGCCAAAAACCGAGTGCCGATGCGAAGGATTTTTTCACGGATCTGCTCTAGATCAATACCCACTGGTAGCTCGCGGTGATAAATAGCTGCAGCATAGCCACGGGTATGCGTCAAGGAGACAAAGCCTTGCCCATTCATGGGGTGTGATTTCCCATGCTCGTCCTTAAAAAATCCAGGGTAAGGAATTTGGAGGAGTTCCAAGGCCTCCTGAACGGCAAGTCTAGCTGTGCCCCATTCCTTTTTTCTTTCTGGGTGAGAAATATTAGCAAAGGAAAGTTTTTCTCGAAAACTTAAAAATTCTAAATCCTTTTCCGACAGTGATTCGATTATCTTCACTGCCAAGGCTGAGGAAGAGTCAATTTTTCCTATTTTTGTTTGCATAGGCCTTAAAGGCGCTGCTAAGAGTGATGCTCGAAGATATGTCAAAAATCCAAGTAAACAAATTACATACCCTTACTGGACACAATGACTGTATTTATGCCCTGAGAGAAGGGGTTGATCCTCGTTATTTTTATACCGGCGCTGGAGATGGTATGGTGGTAGAGTGGGATTTAAATCATCCAAAAGATGGGGTCTTGCTAGCCCGACTTCCGCATTCGGTTTATGCACTAGAAGTAGATCCAAAGCGAAATTTTTTGATTGTAGGTCACAACTATGAGGGCATCCACGTGATAGATTTGGAAGAAAAGGTGGAGAGCTGGAGTTTGAAATTGAGTTCAGCTGCTATTTTTGATTTAAAGGTTTTTGGAGATGAACTATTTGTTGCAACTGGGGACGGTGTCCTTATTGTGGTTGATATGCAGCTAAGGGCTGTAAAAAGACAGGTTAAGCTCTCTTCCAAATCCATTCGAGTGCTTGCCATTGCTCCTGAAAAAAAGCACTTGGCCTTAGGCTTCAGTGACCACAGCATTCAGGTACTGGATCTCGCTGCTGATGCAGTCCCCATTGCCCGTTTGGAGGGACATAGCAACTCGGTTTTTGCATTGGAATACAGTCCTGATGCCAAATTACTCGTCTCAGGTGGTAGAGATGCTTGTTTAAAATTTTGGAATACAGATCGCTATTTGCTTGAAGAAAATGTAGTGGCGCATTTGTATGCTATTAATTATTTATCTTTCCGTGAAGACGGCAAATACCTAGTGACTTGTTCGATGGATAAGTCATTAAAAATTTGGGATAGTACAAGTCGCAACCTGCTTAAAGTCATCGATAAAGCTAGGAATGCAGGTCATGGAACCTCCATAAATAAAGTCTTTTGGAGTACTTATTCTGGTGTTATTGTGTCGGTTTCAGACGACCGATCGATAGCAATTTGGCAAATTGAAGCACAAAATCTATGAAAATTTCCCCTACGGCCATTCGGCAAAAAGTATTTGAAACCTCATTTAGAGGCTTTGAAAAAAAACAAGTCACAGATTTCCTAGAAGAGATGAGTGTGGCGATGGAACAGATCAATCAGGAGAACTTGGAGTTACGAAGCCGATTGCAACAAGTGGAAGGGGAAGCAAAGCGCCTCAAAGATGTGGAGGACTCTTTATTTCGAACCCTTAAAACTGCTGAAGATACGGGGGCTGCAATTATGAATGAAGCTTCAGAGGCTGCAGATCAAATAATAGCAGAGGCAAATCAACTCGCTGAACAAACTACCCAGGAGGCGCAACGTTACGCGGAGCAATTGGCAACCTATTCCCAGGAGCAATCTAGTTTGGTCATGCAAGCTGCGGAAGAAAATGCAAAGGAAACCATGCGGGATTTGATCGAGAATGTAAAAGGGCTCATCAAAAGCTACGAAGGCTTAGCGGAACAGCGAGAGGCATTGGTCAAAAGTTTACGCAGATTGTCACAAGATGCCTTGAATCAAATAGACCTATCGGAAACGCACTTCTCAAGAATTGATGCCAAAGCTTACCAGTACAAGGCTGAGGAGCAATCTCGAACCAATTATTTTTCAGCTGCAAATGTAGCTTCATTTGCTTCTCAGGATACTGCCAGAGTTGTTGATCCCTCGCCAGAGGCAGAACAGGCCCAGAATGTAGCTCAGCACCACATTAGTGAAGAAAATGTGGAGCTTTTTGCATCTCAGGAATTCGATGAGGAGGATTTGACTTCAGAAGAGAATTCCATCTCGGAAGAGGAATTCGTTGTTACTACTCCTGCTGATTCCGCAGAATTGCAAGTTGAAGCCGATCAAGAGGAAGCAATTGAAGAGGAGCTAGCGAACCTGCCTGAAATTCAATCCGAGGAAATCGATGAAGAAGAGTCATCCACCTTGCCAGAGGATCAAAAGAAAGAGGATAACAAACCTGCTTCGGGGTCATTTTTTGATCAATTCGACTGATGGGAAAAGTATTGCTCGAGGGGATGGAGTTTTTTGGGTACCATGGCGTATATCCTGAAGAAAATGTGCTAGGTAACATGTTTAAAATAGACTTGGAACTTCATACCAATTTTAAGGAGGCCATGGAAACGGACCGCCTTGAAGGTACCATCGACTATGCGCAACTCTATAATCTGGTAAAAACTCGAATGAACCAACGGGTCAAGTTGCTCGAGCATCTAGGCTTTGGCATCATTCAGGACATTCGAGCGGCTTATCCTGAAGTAAGTCAAGTTCGGATTATGCTCAAAAAGCAGCAGCCGGCGATTGGAGGCTTGGTTGATTTTTCTGGGGTTAGCTTATCCTATCCAGAGGATTTTACTTAAGAGAAGAATGTATACCCGAGCGGAACTCTCAAAAATCCGAACGGAGTTTTGGATAACTTTTGGGCAATACATGAAGCCCGTTCCCAATGCACAGGGGAGAAGAACCAATTGGCCCAATTACAAAACAGGGGTGAAGGATATTTATTTCCGAATGCGGGCAAAGCAAGATCATGCAGCGATTGCCATCGAACTGGGACATGCTGACCTAGAAATGCAGGAGTTGGTGCTGGATCAATTTAGCCAACTCAAAAAAATCCTTGAAGGATGCTTGCAGGAAGAATGGATCTGGCGATTGCATGTGGAAAATGAGATGGGTCAGATCACCTCCAAAATCGAGTGTGTTTTAGAAGGGGTCAATGTGCTTGATTCGAATGACTGGCCTAGCATCATTTCTTTTCTCAAACCAAGAATAATTGCCTTGGATGACTTTTGGGATCAGGTAAAACCTGGTTTTGAGGACTTTTAATTGGATTATCCGCAACCCTTCTCTTGCTTAACCTACCTTTTGATTACTGCGGATAATTGACCACGGACGACAGACCATGGTCCACAGCTTACTTAGTTGAACTTCAAAGAATGTTTACTTCTAGTTAAGTACCTAGTCCTATTTTTAAATTCGATTTGATCTTTTTTATTCCAATTAAAGGTCGTGGCGCTTAGGAATACTTGGATTGGTAAAAGTAAATCCTCTCGCTTCATCCCCTTCAAAAAAATCCAATTGCATCCCCATCAGAAACATGAGGTGTTTTTTTTCAATAAGTACGGGGATATTTTGAACTTCATAGCGCAGATCCTCAGGCTTCAATTTATCAAAACCTAGTGCATAAGCCATTCCCCCACAACCTCCACCTTTGACGCCTACCCGTAGAAAATAATCCAAGGGAATATTCTTGGTAGCCATGATGTGCTTGATTTCGATAGCTGCTTTGGGCGTTATTTCTATGGGGGTCAACATGGATTAAAAGTCACCAAGTTTAGGGATTAATTCAACTTGGATTACAAAATTACTCGTTTACTAAGTTTTTTGGCAACAAAGAATTGTAGATATTCGAATTAAAATTTTGACATGACTTACCTTCTAGATCTTTTAAAAATACTTCTTCCTGCAGCAGCAGTTCTCTATGGGATGTATTTGGTAGTAGTTTCTTTTTTATCCAAGGAACAGGAGAAATTAAAGTTGGATCTACGAAGTCAGCAAGCAAATGTGGTGCTTCCCATTCGACTTCAAGCGGCCGAACGGCTTTGCCTCTTGCTGGAACGCATAACGCCAGCTCAAGTGATCCGTCGGTCCATACCTGGACAGTTTTCTGCAGAGGAACTGCATCATCACCTCATCTCAGAAATCAGAGAGGAATTTAATCACAACGCCAGCCAACAAGTTTATTTTTCAGAAGACACTTGGGATGCAGTGCGAATTGCAGTCGAGGAGGTGATCTCTCGCATCAATGTCAGCCGTCAACAATTGAATTCATCCGCTTCAGGTGTAGACTTGGCAAAGGTGGTATTGACGCAGTCCTTTGAACGGAAAAATGACCCGATTGCCTTGGCTATTCGCAAAGTGAAGGCGGAGATCAGTGTCTATTTTTAAGCTGGATTTTGCCAAAAAACACAATCAGTAATTCAAAAACCAGCCTCATCTTGTTTGACACCATTTTTTTGAATCAATTCTAAGAAACCAAGGTTATTAGTCAAATTCCCTGCTATGAAACCTTTGAGCTACCCCATTACATCAGGCTTAATTGAAGGAGGATTTTCCTATCCTGAATTTGTTCAGTTTACCGAAAAGCTAGTTGGGGAAAACCGTACCACAGGCCCGAATCAAAGCGAGGAGTACCTTTCTTACACTCGGATATGCTTGCAGCGGATGCTTCGCTGGAACAAAACTAGCAAGGTCTCGGATGAGCTAACCCAGTTGGTACGGAGAGTCAATCGGCCGCAAGTATGGCTACTTATTACAGAAGCTTGGTGTGGAGATGGTGCCCAGTCGATTCCGCACTTGGCCAAACTTGCGGATCTCAGCCCAGACATTACCTTCAAGATTGTAATTCGTGACGAGCATCCGGACTTGATGGATGCATACTTGACGAATGGGAATCGATCTATCCCCAAACTAATCGCAGTTACCGTTGACTTACAGCAGGAATTATTTACCTGGGGGCCCAAACCCAAGTACCTAATCGATCGGCATGCGGCATTTAAGCAAAATTCAGAAGGCCGATCCTATTCAGATTTTTTGGAAGAAGTACATCTTTGGTACACCAAAAACAAACAGAAAGACCTGGAAACTGAAATCTTTCCCTTAATTTCTTCAACTTTGATTCCATGACTATAGCGCTATTATCAGGAACCTCTGGATTGGTAGGGATGCAACTTTTGCATCAACTCCTTCGCGATTCCACCTATTCCTATGTGATCAGTGTAGGTCGCAGGGTGTTGGCCTTGAAACATGAGAAATTGATCCAAATCGATGGAGATATGCCTAAGTTGACTTCTTGGGCATGGGAAGATAAAATCAATACCCAATCTTTGGGAGGAGCATACCAGACTTTGGTCTTGGCATTGCAGGAAAAAAAAGTCACCGTGCATGCTTTTTGTAGCTTGGGCACGACGATCAAGCAAGTGGGCTCCAAGGATAAATTTTATGCGGTAGATCACGATTTGGTGCTTGAATTTGCCTCCTGGTCCAAGAAACTAGGGGCATCAAAGTTCTTGTATGTCTCTGCGATGGGAGCAAATTCCAAATCCTCTATATTTTACAATAAAGTAAAGGGGGAGACAGAGGAAGATTTGAAAGCAATTCAGTTTGATTATTTAGGTCTTTTCCGTCCCTCTCTCTTGCTAGGGAGTCGGCATGAATACCGATTTGGTGAGCAAGTGGCCACATTTTTTATGACGCCTTTGACTTGGTTGAAGCTTGGGAAAAATATCCGCCCCATTCGAGATCATGTAGTGGCCAAATCTTTGGTCAGTGTGGCGCTTAGCGATTCAAAAAGCAGTGTGGACTGCTTTCTATCTGGTAAAATGCAAGAATTAGGAGCATGATTGCAGTCATTCAACGGGTTTCAGAGTCCTCAGTGACGATTGATGGAAAAGTTAAATCCAAGATTGGAGTAGGTCTCTTGGTGCTTTTAGGAATCGAAGAAGCGGACGGAAGGGAAGATCTCGACTGGCTCGCTAAAAAAATAGTCAACCTTAGGATTTTTCCGGATGAACAGGAAGTGATGAATAAAAGTCTACTGGATGTGGGCGGAGAGCTCTTGTTGGTCTCCCAGTTTACGCTACATGCAAGTACCAAAAAAGGCAATCGCCCATCTTACATCAAAGCAGCAAGACCTGAGATTGCGCTGCCCCTATACGAACAAGCAATCGTTGTCTTAGAGGCCGAGTTAGGTAAATCCATCGGTACTGGAACTTTTGGAGCAGACATGAAGGTAAGCCTGATCAATGATGGGCCCGTTACTATCCATATGGATACCAAAAACAAGGTATAATCCATTAGATTAGTGACAACCAATTCCAGGCAAGGTCAAGTTGTCCACGGTCGACGGACCACAGTCCACAGCCAGTTCTTCTAAGATAAATTGCTTCTTCCTTTGGCAATTTTTTAAAGGGATGGTTCCTATGGTAAACAAATTAGGAATCATTTGGCTTAGAAGTGCTTCCAGCCTTGAGCTTTGATTTGTACCGCAGTTCCACTTTTAGTGACTAGGTATTTGCCTTCGGCGGCTTTGGTGATGTGTCCAATAAAGTGTACATCGGGGTGCTTTTCCAGTTTGGTAAAATCTTTTTGATCGATTGTAAAGAGCAATTCGTAATCCTCGCCACCATTTAGCACACAGGTAATGGGGTCTAGGTTGAGTTCTACCGCGGTGTCAAAGGTTTGCTTGTCGATAGGAAGTTTGTCTTCGTAGATGGTAGCGCCTACTCCAGATGCTTTGCAGAGGTGGAAAATCTCAGAAGCCAAGCCATCCGAAATATCGATCATGCTGCTCGGAACCACTCCTAATTCGCGGAGCTCGTGGATGATGTCCATGCGGGCATCGGGACGGAGTTGACGACCAGTCACCACCGTATATTTTTCCAGTTCTGGCTTCATTTCTGGATTGGAGAGGAACACCTGCTTTTCTCGTTCGAGAATCTGAAGTCCTAACAGTGCCGCACCAAGGTCACCGGTCACGCAGAGAATATCATTTACTTGAGCACCTGAGCGGTAGGAGAGCTGCTCTTTTTTGGCCTGACCCATTGCTGTTACGGAAATTACAAGCCCAGAACGGGAGGCGGTGGTATCTCCACCCACCAAATCCACTCCATACTGCTCGCAAGCGGCATATATTCCTTCATAGAGCGCTTGAACTGCTTCTACCGAGAAGCGATTGGATAGGGCAATACTGACCGTAATCTGGGTAGGAATCGCATTCATGGCGGCGATATCGGATACATTCACCGCGACAGCTTTGAATCCCAGGTGAGGGAGTGGAGTATAGGCTAGGTCAAAATGTACCCCTTCCAAAAGTAAATCGGTACTTACGACCGTTACTTGATCGCCAGCATCAAGTACTGCCGCATCGTCACCGATTCCCTTAATCGTAGATGTATTTTTGACAAGTGCACCTTTGGCGAGCCGCTCGATTAAGCCAAACTCTCCCAATTCACTTATTTCAGTTCTTTTCTCAGACATGCTTTTTGTAGTTGTAGCACTAGGCTCATTTAAGTTAAGGGGCTTTTTCAAGGCTTTTCTGGGTTGGGATCTGCTTGGCACAGTTCCACCAGAACTCCATTGGTACTGCGTGGATGTAGAAACACCACGATTTTTTGGTCGGCTCCTTTTTTGGGGATCTCATTTAAAATCTCAAAACCTTCGGCTTTTAGGCGATCCATTTCGGTATAAATGTTCTCCACATCAAAAGCAATGTGGTGGATCCCCTCGGATTTTCTTTCGATGAATTTGGCGATGGGGCTTTCGCCTGTATTCGCTTGAAGCAATTCGATTTTGGTGTCACCCACTTGAAAAAAACTGGTTTCAACCCCCTCAGTTGCAACTGCCTCTGATTTGTAGGGAGGCTTTCCCAGGAGTCGCTGGAAGAGTTCATTGGATTTTTTTAGGTCAGCGACCGCAATTCCAAGATGTTCTATTTTCCTCATGCCATTAATTTGTATCTTTGACTGAATCTTTTTTTTCCGGAAGTAGTTTAACTAGGAAGAAGTGACCAACCAAAGCGTAAAGATATAAAGATATGATCACCGTTTCTGACAAAGCCAAAGAGAGAATTCTTGAATTAAAAAAAGAAGAGGGGAGAATGGAGCAAGAGAACATTCGTGTCTCTGTGAAAGGAGGAGGCTGTTCGGGTTTGATGTACGAGTTGGGCTTCGATGCCCAACTGGTTGATAGCGACCATGTATTTGAAGACAAGGGAGTCAAAATTTTGGTAGACAAAAAAAGCCTCTTGTATTTAGTAGGCACGACCTTGGAATTTTCCGATGGGCTCAATGGCAAAGGATTTCAGTTTGTAAATCCGAATGCAAGCCGTACCTGTGGATGTGGAGAAAGTTTCTCCGTCTAAGCAACCTAAAATAGAATAACAGAAGCAGCTTTAACGAGCTGCTTTTTTTATGTGCTTGGGTTAAAATAAATCCTTAGGTCTAAACCATTTTTTTTGGCATTGGTTACCTTTGCTACCGACTAAAAAAACGACAACCCAATGGAAGCACCCATTAAAACCATTCCTTTAAATGACCTACATGCAGCACTTGGTGGCAAAATGGTGCCATTTGCAGGCTACATGATGCCCGTACGCTATAGTTCAGATATGGAAGAGCACCTCTGCGTAAGACAAGGGGTAGGTGTATTTGATGTGTCACACATGGGAGAATTTTTTGTGGAGGGCCCACAAGCCTTGGCATTGATCCAAAAAGTTACCTCCAACGATGCGTCTACCTTGGTGATTGGTCAGGCACAATATTCCTGTTACCCCAATGAAACTGGGGGAATTGTAGACGATTTAATTGTGTACAAAATGGCAGAGGAGAAGTACATGCTGGTGGTCAATGCCTCCAATATCGACAAGGACTGGGCTTGGATCAACGCACACAATACCATGGGTGCCACGCTACGCAATGCCTCTGATGACTATTGTCTTTTTGCCGTGCAGGGACCTAAAGCTGCTGCTGCCATGCAATCCATTACTCCAATAAATTTGACTGAGGTTCAATTTTATCATTTTACAGTAGGAGAGTTTGCAGAGGTGAAGGATGTGATCATCTCAGGAACAGGCTACACCGGTGCGGGAGGATTTGAAATCTATGTGAAAAATGCAGATGCAGCCCATGTCTGGGAGCAGATTTTCAAGGCTGGCGCCGCCTACGACATCAAGCCGATTGGATTGGGTGCTCGCGATACTTTGAGACTCGAGATGGGCTATTGCTTGTATGGCAATGACATCACAGATACCACTTCGCCAATTGAGGCAGGATTGGGTTGGATCACCAAATTCACCAAAGACTTCACCAATTCCGAAGCCTTGAAGCAACAAAAAGAAGCAGGAGTAGATCGCAAGTTGGTCGGATTTATCATGCAGGAGCGGGGTATCCCAAGAGGACATTATCCCATAGTAGATGCTGCAGGAGAGGTGATCGGAGAGGTGACTTCCGGTACGCAGTCTCCGAGTATGGGACTGGGCATTGGGATGGGTTACGTACAAACTGCTCATAGCAAAGTGGGTACAGAGATCTACATCCAGATTCGAAACAAAAACCTGAAGGCACAAGTGGAAAAATTCCCCTTGTACAAAGGCTAATGAATTCCATAGAGGTTTGCTTTACTCCCGAGCTGATTCACCTACATGAGGTGAAGGGCAAGCTAGTTGTGGTTGTGGATATTTTTCGAGCCACCTCGACCATGGTGGCTGCTTTGGCCCATGGCGTCACGGAGATTCTTCCTTTTGCAGATCTTGAATCGTGTCGGGCCATGCAGGATCATAGCTACCTGATCGCTGGAGAGCGAGATGGACTTACTGCGCCTGGGTTTGAATTAGGGAATTCTCCGGTTGCCTTTTTAAAAGGAAATTATGCGGGAAAGAAGCTTGCGATGACCACCACGAATGGTACTTTGGCTATTGAAAAATCCAAGGGTGCTGTGGAGATTTTAATTGGAGCTTTCCCTAACCTTCAAGCCACAGCAAGATACATCCAGTCTCGAAATTTGGATGTATTGATTCACTGTGCGGGCTGGAAGGGGAGATTCAACCTGGAAGACTCGCTCTATGCGGGTGCCTTGGTGCAAGCGCTGAGTAGCAGCCATGCCCATCAAGAGGACGGGGCACTCGCCATGGGTTCCTTATTTGCCCAGGAGGGCAAAAATTTGGCAACTTATTTGGCCCAAGCCTCCCATGCCAAACGCCTTCAAAATCACGGCATCGAGGCAGATATTGCCTTTTGCTTGACGCTCAATCGGTATGAGCAGGTAGTAGGACTGGCTAGTAATGGGGCTTTGAAGTTGATTGGAGGCTAAGGCCTTTATTCGATTACCTTAACTTTTCGTTTTCCTTGTGGCGGGTCAAGTCGCTATTTTTCTTCTCCAGTCTCTCCTCCAAGGTGGATGTCAATTTTCTATAAATAACGAGGGTAAATTTTACCCTCGTTTTAAATACGAGGGTAAAAAATGATAAAATTCACCCTCGTAATGCTTTTCAAGAGTAAAAATTTATTAATTTTACCCTTGTAAAGTATACATATGTACTTTTACCCTTGTTATGATTTATTTTAATCGTTCGATTCCTTACAATACCCTTCCTTCCCTTCCACCAAAGGTGGATTTGGAGACCAAGGCAATCTTACTGAAAGTCATTTCTGCTAGTAGAGGGCTGGCTAAATTGAACGGAGCGATTCGGAAATTGCCTAACCCTACCTTGTTTATGGATACAATTCATTTGCAGGAAGCTAAGGCGAGTTCGGCCATTGAAAACATCCTAACAACCCACGATGACTTGTATCAAGCTTTGGTCTCGGATACTGCTTTTGAAAACCCTGAAACTAAAGAAGTACTTCGCTACAAAGAGGCCCTTTGGTTGGGCGTGGAACGGATGAAATCTCGGCCTTTCTTGACGACCAACTTGTGCATTGAATTGGTACAGGCGATTAAGGGAAATACAGCTGGGATTCGGCACGGAGAAGGTACGACTTTGTCAAATCCTTTTGGAGAAGTCATTTATACTCCTCCTAGTGGTGAGGAAGTCATTCGAGAGAAGTTGGCTGCTTGGGAAAAGTTTGTAAACGAAGAATCAAGCCTCGATCCTTTGATCAAGATGGCCCTAATGCACTACCAGTTTGAGGCCATTCACCCGTTTGAGGATGGCAATGGACGTACGGGGCGAATCCTACTTTTTCTATTTCTAAAGCAAACTGGGCTCTTGGAGTTGCCAGCGATTTACCTTAGTGAGTACATTATCCAGAATAAAAATGACTATTACCGTCACCTTCGTGCCGTAACAGAGAAAAGTGATTGGGAGGGGTTTATTCTTTACATATTGGACATGGTCGAGCAAACCGCTAACCATGGCTTGAACAGGATGGATCAGGTGATGGATCTGTTAAAGGAAACAAACGAACAGGTTCGCATGCGCCTGCCCAAAGTGTACTCCAAGGAGTTGGTAGAGCTTATTTTTCGTTTACCCTACACCAAACGGCAGTCTTTGACCGATGTGGGTCTGGGAACACTAAAAACAGCCGGCAGTTACCTCAGTACCTTGGAAAAAGCTGGATTTTTGACTGCTAAAAAAGTAGGGAAAGAAAAGCTTTACTTGAATACGGCATTGATGCGTATTCTTGAAAACAACGCTCTCGAATAGAGAAAAGCAGGCTTTTTTAGGCCTGCTGCAAAGGAAATGATTGGTTGCCTAGCGCAACTTTTCGTTTTCCTGGTGGCGGGTCGCGTCTCGGGCATTTTTCTTTTCCAGATTCTTTTGCAAGGCTTCTGTTAAGTTCACCCCCGTTTGGTTGGCTAGGCAGATCAGGACCCAAAGCACATCGGCCATTTCGTCGTCGAGGGTCCGTCCTTTATCCGATTCTTTGAAGGATTGCTCTCCATAGGTTCGTGCCATGATACGAGCCAATTCCCCCACTTCTTCCATTAATAGGGACATGTTGGTCAGTTCATTGAAGTAGCGTACGCCTACCGTCTGAATCCACTGGTCTACTAATTTTTGCGCTTCAAGGAGCGTAAGTTCATTTTTTTCCATAAGTTCAATCCGCTTTCAACTATAGAACTTCATAGTTTATGAATCCCAAACCTAATTCCATTCAAGAGTACTTTTCTTGGTTTCCTCCCGAAATTCAAGCCAAGTTACAGCAAATGCGCGAAATCCTGCGCCAAGCCTTACCCGAAGCAGAAGAAGTGATCAGTTAACACATGCCAGCCTTCAAGACCTCAGAAGTACTGGTGTACTATGCCGCTGCCAAAAGCCATCTGGGTTATTACCCTACCGCTTCAGGG
>Ga0172372_10002479_pt1 | contig 27968 bp, 22 predicted proteins | sample LakKiv5m_2_FD_114544 | JGI IMG/M metagenome (GOLD analysis project Ga0172372, IMG submission 114544) | Freshwater microbial communities from Kabuno Bay, South-Kivu, Congo - kab_092012_9.5m | ecosystem: Environmental > Aquatic > Freshwater > Lake | place: Democratic Republic of the Congo...
CGTCAGTCGCGTGTCTCGACACGCTCCTTCCTCGCGAATCGCGCGTCGAGCGCGCTCGTCAACCGCGGCCCGGCTGAGCTTCGCCTGCTCGGTCCGGCTTTCGCAGCAGCCTGCTAGCCCGCATTCTCCGCGTTTGGCGTGGGGTCAGCGACCGAGGCCGGCGCCGACCCCCCAACCCGGTCCGGCGTCGGTGAGGAGCGCGTCCACGTGCGCCCGCAGGAGCCAGCCGCCGCCGAGCTCGGCGCGCCCACCCAAGGCGACGTGGCCCCCCACCGCGATGGGGACGTAGAGATCCGGCCCGACCGCCACGTAGGGGACGAACCTTCCCGGGGGCGCCCAGCCGGCGGACAGGCCGAGGTGGTAGAGCTGGCGGTCCACCCAGTCCTGTCGCAGGTTGTAGGGGGTCCCGGCGCGCAGGAGACCGATCCGCCCGCCCAGCTCCACCGGCCCCAGGCGGCCGTCCACGCCGACGTCCAGGGTGGCGTGGCCGCGATCCATCCAGCCGAGCCAACCCAGGTCGAGGGCGGCGCGGACGCGGGGGGGCTCGGGCGGCACGACCTCGGGGGGGGCGGCCTCGGCGCGGAGCCGACGCGCGCGCGGGTCGAAGTAGACGACCCGGAGGTGGGGGACGTCCTCGGGCCGGGTGGCGAGCGCGGCGTGGACCTCCACCACCTCCTCGGCGTAGGTGGCGGGGACCCCGTCGCCCATGTCCACCCGCTCGCCGTCGGCCGCGACCGGGCGGCCCTCCTCGGGGAGGGAGAGGGTCACCGCGGGGCGGTCGGCGCGCCGGCGCTCGTCCACCACCTGCACCAGCTCGAGCTCGTCGGCGCCGCTCCGCTCGCACCAGGACACCAGCAGGTCCACCACCTCGGGGGGCGCGGTGAGCAGGTCAAAGCTGTCCTCCAGGCGAGCGCGGACCCAGACGGCGTCGTCGCCGCGGGCGAAGTGCACCGCCACCCGGCTGCTCCGCCCCGCCAGCACCGGGACCTCGGCCTTCCAGGTGCGCAGCTTGCCGGTGAGCACGGCGGTGACGCGGTGGTTGCCGGGGAGCAGCGACACCGCGTCCCGGCCCACGGGCCGACCGTCCACGTAGACCGCAGCGCCGGCGGGGACGTCGTCGAGGAGGAGGGTGCCGCGCCCCCCGACGAGGAGCTTGCGCTGTTCGTCCAGCCAGGCCTGGGTGTGACGCGCGTCGGAGCCGGGGAGGGGGATCTCGGCGCCGTCCGCGAGCGCGGCCGCCTGCCGGAAGCTGTAGGCCCAGCCCTCGTCGCGCCCGCGCTCCAGGCGGGCCACCCCCTGGAGGTACCAGGCGCGGACCAGGCGGGCGGTGGGGAGCGTCCCCGGGTGCCGTGCCGCGAGGTCCACCAGCGTGTCCGCCGCGCTCTCGAGCGCGGCCCACCGCCGGCCGTCCAGGGCGGCGAGGGCGTCGGCCTCCGCGCGGTCGAAGGCCTCGTCCAGGTCGGTACCGTCCACCCATCCGCCGGCGTCGAGCTCGAGGAGGACGTCCACCGGGAGCACCTCGGCGCCGAGCCCGGCGCGGGCGAGCTCCAGATCCGCCGGGCAGGTGGCGGGGTCCTCGCACAGCAGCACGCTGGCGCGCATCGCGTTGGCGAGACCGACGGAGAGGAGGGCCACGAGGGCGGATATGCCGGCCCGGGGAGCCGGGGCAGGTGCGACGAAGCGCCGCGCGCGGCGCCCCGGGACGCAGGATAGCCGCACGGCCATGGAAGGCCCGGACTCGGACCTCTCGGCCGCCTGGCTGGTGCGCCTGCGGTGGGGCGCGCTGGTTGCCCAGCTCGTGGTGGTGCTCGGGGTGCACGCCTGGGGCATCCAGACCGTCCCGCTCGGGCTGTTGCTCGGCCTGCTCGGCGTGGGGGTGCTCTCCAACCTCGCGCTGGCCCGACCCGGGCGGCCGCGCTGGGCGGTGCGGGCCGCGCTCGTGCTGGACACGGTGCTCCTCACCGGGATGCTCCTCCCGACGGGCGGCGCGTCCAACCCCTTCAGCGTGTTGTACCTGGTCCACGTGGCGCTGGCGGCGGTCATGCTCGGGCCGGGGTGGACCTGGGGGATCGCCGCCCTCTCGGTCTGTTGTTTCGCCTTCCTCTTCCTCTTTCCCGACCCCCACGCGATGCACCACGACGCCGCCGCGATGGAGGCCCACCTTTGGGGGATGTGGCTCGCGTTCACGCTGGCCGGGGCCGCGATCGCCACCTTCGTCGCCCGCCTGGCCTCCGCGCTCCGCGCCCGGGAGACGGCGCTGGAGCTCGCGCGCGCCGACGCGGAACGCGCCCACCGGCTGGGCGCGCTGACCACCCTCGCGGCGGGGGCGGCCCACGAGATGGGGACGCCCGTGAACACCATCACCCTGGCGGCGGCCGAGCTGGAGCACCGGCTGCGGTCGCAGGGAGACCCCGTGGGGGCGGACGACGCGCGGTTGATCCGCGCGCAGGCGGAGCGATGTGGCGACATCCTCCGACGCATGTCCGCCCACGGCGGAGAGGTGGCGGGAGAGCTGGCGGAGGACGTGGACGTGGCCGACCTGGTGGCGGAGGCGGGGCGCAACCTCGCCCCCGAGGACGCCGCCCGGGTGGACTGGCCGGCGGGGCCTGCGCGGATCCGGGCGCCCTGGCGGGGCCTCGCGCTGATGCTCGCAGGGCTGGTGCGCAACGCCATCGCCGCGGCGCCGGCCCCCGCGCGGGTGGAGGTGCGGGTGCAGCCGCTCGACGGGGGGGTGTCGGTCGAGGTCGTGGACGCCGGGGTCGGCATGCCGGCGGGTGCTGGCCCGGGCCGGCGAGCCGTTCTTCACCACGCGCCCGGCGGGCGGGGGTATGGGGCTGGGCCTCTTCCTCGCGCGCCGCTTCGCCGAGGCCCACGGCGGTCGCCTCGAGCTGCGCTCGACCCCTGGGCGGGGCACCACCGCCCGCATCCATCTGCCGGCAAGGAGCTGATCGTGGACCTACCCTCCATCCTCGTGGTCGACGACGACGAGGCCTTCCGCGAGCGGCTGGTCCGGGCCTTCCGCGACCGCGGTTACGACTCCCGGGGAGCGGCCTCCCGCGAGGAGGCGCGTCGGCTCCTGGCGAACGACCCCCCCGAGCTCGCGGTGGTGGACCTCCGGATCGGCGACGACAACGGCCTGGACGTGGTCCGCGACCTGCGGGAGGCGGACCCTGCCACCCGGATCGTGGTGCTCACCGGGTACGGGAGCATCGTCACCGCGTTGGAGGCGGTGCGGCTCGGGGCGGTGCACTACCTGACCAAGCCCGCCAGCGTGGACCAGATCGTCGGCGCCCTGGGCCGCCCGGAGGACGCGCCCTTCCTGGCTGGCCCGGGTCCCACCCCCACCCTCGCCCGCGCCGAATGGGAGCACATCCAGCGGGTCCTGGCCGACTGCGAGGGCAACATCACCCAGGCGGCCCGCGCCCTGGGGCTGCACCGGCGCTCGCTCCAGCGGAAGCTCCAGAAGCTGCCGCCGAGGCGCTGAAGCGTCCGGGCCGGCCCCGGGGGGCGACAAAACGCCGCGCGGCGCTTCGGGGCGGGCCGGCTACGTCGCGCCCCACGGAGACCGCATGCTCATCCTCCTCTCGCTCGCCTGCACCGCGTCGGACAAGGACTCGGGCTCGGAGTACCCCACCCCGGTGGTCACCATCCTGACCCCCTCGGCGAACACCGAGGTCCTCGCGGGGGAGCCCACCGCGGTGTCCATGGTCGTGGACGGCTTCACGCTCCAGGACCCGGCCAAGCACAACGACGGCCAGCCGGTCGGCCACCTGCGCCTCACCTGGAACGACGGCGCGGAGACCGGCCAGGTGGAGACCGGCTCCACCCAGGTCGACGTCACGGTGACGACGCCGGGCGAGACCACGTTGACCGCCACGCTCCTCTACGCCGACGGCGACGAGGTCACCGAGGGCTTCCCCGACTTCGTCCCCGCCTCCGTGACGTTCACGGTCCAGTAGCGCCCGACCGCGCGCCCCCCTTGCCTGAGGTGAACGGGTGTTTACCTGGGCGGGGCCGCGCTCCGGCGCGCCCGGGTCACCCCCATGCTGCTGCTCGTCGCCTCCTCCCTCGCTGCCGATGTGCGTTCCGTGTCCCTCGCGGAGGCGATGGAGCTCGCGGCGGGCGCCAGCGAGTCGGTCCGGATCGCCCAGGCCGAGCTCGACGCGGCCGCCGCCGATCGGTCCGCGGCCGTGGGCGGCCGGCTCCCGTCGGTGAACGGCTCGCTCGCGTACAACCACACCTTCCTCTCCGAGTACGACGGGCTCTTCGAGGTGGACACCGCCACGGCCACCACCCCGTACGCGGGGGCGGCGGCCAACCCGTTCGCGGACCTCCCCTTCGGCGCCGCGGACACCTGGCGGGTGGACGTGGCGGCGAGCGAGGTGGTCTACGGGGGCGGGCGGGTCCGCGCCCAGGAGCGCCTGGCGGCCGCGGGGATCGACGCCGCGCAGGCCGGTCTGGACGGTGCGCGTGCCGGGCTGCGCCTTCAGGTGGCGTCGGCGTACTTCGACGCGCAGCTCGCGGCCCAACTGGTGGACATCGCCGGAGCGTCGCTGGCGCAGTCCGAGCTCACGCTCCAGCACGCGGAAGCGGCGTTCGGCGTGGGCCGGCAGCCCGAGTTCGAGGTGGTCCGGGCCCGGGTGGAGGTGGACGCGCAGCGCGTCGTGCTCATCCAGCAGCAGCGGATGCGGGATCGGGCGGACCTCCAGCTGCGGCAGTTGCTCGGTGTCCCGGGGGACACGGTCCTGCAGCTCACCACGGCGGTGGACACCCCGCCGCCGGCCCAACCCGCCCCCGCGGGCGACGAGCGGGTCGGCGTCCGCCAGGCGGAGGCCGGGGTCCGGGCGGCCGAGGCCGGGGTCAAGCTGGTGCGCTCCGCCGGGCTCCCCCAGGTGGCCGCCAGCGCCTCGCTCGGCTTCGTGGCCTACCCGGACGACCCGCTGCCCCCCACCGAGGACTGGCGGACCAACCTCAGCGCGGGCGCCGCGGTGTCCGTGCCCATCTTCAACGGTGGCGTGACCCGCGCGCAGGTGCGGAGCGCGCAGGCCGACGCGGTGGCGGCCGCGGCCCGTGCCGAGCAGGCGCGCGAAGCGGCTGCGCTCGACGCGCAGGACGCGCTGGCGGCGCTCACCGCCGCCCGTGCCCAGTGGGAGGCGAGCGGCGGGACGGTGGGGCAGGCGGAGCGCGCCTACGCCATCGCCGAGGTGCGCTTCCGCGAGGGGCTCTCCACCCAGGCCGAGCTCTCCGACGCCCGCATCCTGCTCGCCCGCGCCCGCGCCAGTCGCGCCCAGGCCGGTCGGGACCTCCAGGTCGCCGCGGCCCGGGTGCAGCTGCTGTCCGACCTACCCTTCTCCACCTGGTGAGCCGGCCATGTCGCTCCTCCTCTCTGCCCTCCTGGTCGCCTGCGGCGGCGCCCCGCCGGTGGCCCCGCCCTCGACCGGTCCAACGCTCCTCCGGGACGGGGATGTCGTGGTCGTGCACTCCGGCCCCATCGCCACCGGGCCGCGCGTCGCCGGCACGCTCGAGGCCGCCGACCGGGCCGTGATCCGCGCCGAGGCCGCCGGTTCCGTGGAGGAGGTGAGCGCGGAGGTGGGGGACTCGGTCAGCCGCGGTGCGGTGCTGGCGCGCATCGAGGCCGGCGTGGCGATGCAGGCGCGCACCTCGGCCTCGTCGGGGGTGGTGGCCGCCGAGCAGGATGTCCTCATCGCCGAGCGCGAGGCGGCGCGCGCCCAGCGGCTGGTGGAGGTCGGCGCGCTGGCCGAACGGGACCGCGAGATGGCCCAGAGCGCGCTCGTCGCGGCGCGCGCCCGCCTGCTGGACGCCCGCGCCCGGCTCGCCACCCAGAGCCAGCAGCTCGACGGCACGGTGGTCCGCTCGCCGCTGGATGGCGTGGTGGCGGCCCGCGCGGTGAACCTGGGGGACATCGTCTCCCCGGGCGCCCCCCTGTTCACGGTGCTGGAGCCCTCGTCGCTGCGCCTGCAGGGCTCGGTGTCCGCCGAGGCGGTGGGGCTCTTGAAGCCGGGGACGCCGGTGCAGTTCGCGGTTCAGGGGTTCCCCGACCGGCGCTTCGCCGGGGTGGTGGAGCGCGTCGCCCCCGAGGTGGACGCCGTGACCCGCCAGGTGCCCGTCCTGGTCACGATCCCCAACGATGGCGGCCCGCTGGTGGCCGGGCTCTTCGCCGAGGGGCGGCTGGCCGCCGAGACGCGCGAGGGGTTCCTCCTCCCGGCCGACGCGCTGCTGCCCGGCGCCGAGCCGCGGGTGCGCGTGGTCCGCGACGGAGCAGTGGCCGAGGTCCCCGTGGAGCTCGGCCTCCGCGATGCGGACCTGGAGCAGATCGAGGTGCGTTCCGGGCTGTCCGAGGGCGACACGGTGCTGGTGGGCCCGGCCCGCTCGGTCGCGGTGGGTGCCAGGGTCAGCTTGCCGACGCCTCCCGCCGTCGCCGCCGGGGGCTAGGCGATGTGGATCTCCGACTTCTCCATCAACAAGCCCATCGTGACCATCGTGTTGATGGTCATGCTGGTGGTGTTCGGCATCGGCTCGCTCGCGCTCCTGGACACCGACGAGTTCCCCGAGGTGAACCCGCCGGTGGTGAGCATCTCGGTGCCGTACCCGGGGGCGTCGCCCGGCACCGTCGAGCGTGAGGTGGTGGACCCGATCGAGGACGCGGTGGCCGGCATCTCCGGCGTGGACCGCATGACGTCCACCTCGCTGGACAGCTTCGGGATCATCGTCGTCGAGTTCGAGTTCGAGAAGGACCTCCAGCAGGCCACCCAGGACATCCGGGACAAGATCTCGGAGATTCGCGGGGACCTGCCACCGGAGATGGAAGAGCCCATCCTGACGCGGTTCGACCCGAACGACCTCCCCATCATCTCGGTCACCCTCTCGTCCGCGACCATGAGCGCGGCCGAGCTGACCGCCCTGGCGGACCCGGCCATCGTGGGCGAGCTCCAGGCCCTCTCCGGCGTGGCCAGCGTCGACGTGGTGGGGGGGGTCTACCCCGAGCTCACGGTGGAGCTCGCGCCCAAGGCGCTCGAAGCGGCCGGGGTGAGCGTGGGCCAGGTGGTGCAGGCGATCCAGTTCGGCAACCTCGCGGCCCCCGTGGGCCGGATGACGGGGCCCCGGGAGGAGCGCACCATCCGCCTCCAGGGCCGACTGGAGGGCGCCCGGGACTTCGGCGCCATCACCGTCACCTCGTCCGGGGGGCAGCTCGTCCGCCTCTCGGACCTCGCGTCGGTGCGCGAGGGCACCGAGGAGGAGCGCTCGCTCGCCCTGTACAACGGGCAGCAGGCGGTCGGCATCGACATCGTGAAGGGCACCAACGCCAGCACCACGGCGGTGAGCGACGCGGTGAACGCCCGCCTGGAGCAGGTCCGCGAGGGGCTGCCCGAAGGCGTAGAGCTCGCGGTGGTGCGCGACTCCGGGGTGCAGGTCCGGGCCTCGGTCAACAACGTGAAGGCCACGCTGCTCGAGGGCGCCCTGCTCACCGTCCTGGTGGTGTGGGTGTTCCTGAAGTCCTGGCGCTCCACGGTCATCACCGGGCTCGCCCTGCCGGTGAGCGTGCTCGCGAGCTTCATCACCGTGCTCGCCTTCGGCTTCACGCTGAACACGATGTCGCTCCTCGGCCTCTCGCTGGCCATCGGCATCCTCGTGGACGACGCGATCGTGGTCCGCGAGAACATCGTCCGGCACATGGAGATGGGGAAGGACCACTTCACCGCCGCCAAGGAGGGGACGGCCGAGATCGGCCTCGCCGTGGCGGCCACCACCTTCTCCATCGTGGTGGTCTTCGTGCCGGTGGCCTTCATGGGCGGGGTGTCCGAGCAGTGGCTCGGCCCCATGGCGCTGACGATCGCGAGCTCGGTGGCGGTGTCGCTGCTGGTGTCCTTCTCGCTCGATCCGATGCTCTCCGCCTACTGGCCCGATCCCGAGATCGAGGGCGGGTCCCGCACCTGGGTGGGTCGCCTCCTCGACGGTTTCAACCACTGGCTGGACCGGCGCACGGAGACCTACCGGCGCACCATCCGCTGGGCGCTCAACCACCGGATCGCCACCTTCTCGATCGCGACCGCCTCGTTCGTCGCGGCGCTGGCGATGCCGGCCACGGGCCTCATCGGGTCGAGCTTCTTCCCGGTGGAGGACCGCTCCGAGTTCCTGGTGAACCTGCAGCTCCCGCCCGGCTCGGCGCTGGCGTACACCCGCGGCAAGGCCGAGGAGGCCGGCAAGGTGATCGCGGCCCACCCCGAGGTGGCGTACACCTACACCACGGTGGGCGGACAGGGTGGGACCGTGGACGAAGCCCAGATCTACGTCAAGCTCGTCCCCAAGGCGGACCGCTCCATCCACCAGGACACGCTGGCCGGCGTGGTGATCGACCAGCTGGACCGCCTCGCCGGGGTGGACGCCTCGGTCGGGAACGCCTGGGGCAACTTCAAGATGGTCCAGTTCCAGCTCTCGGGGACGGACATGGCCGCCCTCGCGGACGCCGCGGACCGGGTGCTCGAGGTGGCCCGGACCGTCCCAGGCGCGGTGGACGTGGGCTTGTCCACCCGCGGGCAGCGCCCCGAGGTGTCCGTGGTCCTGGACCGCGACGTCGCCGCGTCGATCGGGGTGAGCGTCGGCCAGGTCGCGCAGGCGCTCCGGCCCGCGTTCGCGGGGATCGACGTGGGCGACTGGGTGGATCCCGCCGGTGAGACCCGCGACGTGCGGGTGCGCTTCGCCCCCGAGGCGCGGGAGCGCCTGGCGGACCTCGAGTACATGCCCCTCCAGGTGATGGGCCCCCAGGGCCCGCGCGTGGTCCCGCTCGGCCAGGTGGCGCAGATCGAGCAGTCCATGGGGCCCGCCTCGATCGGCCACCTGAACCGGGCCCGGGTCATCTCGGTGGAGGCGAACGTCCGCGGGGTGCCGCTGTCCGAGGTGGTGGCGGGCATCGACGCCAAGGTGAAGGGCCTCGACCTGCCGCCGTCGGTCAAGGTCAGCCAGGGGGGCGACGTCGAGACGCAGAACGAGGTGTTCACGCGCACCCTCACCGCGCTCGCGGTGGCCGTGCTGCTCATGTACTTCATCCTCGTGGTCCAGTTCGGCAGCTTCCTGGACCCCGTACCGATCATGGCCTCGCTGCCGCTCTCGCTCATCGGCGTGATGCTGGCCCTGCTCTCCACCGGCGCCACGCTCAACCTGATGAGCATGATCGGGATCGTGCTTCTGTTCGGCATCGTCGCCAAGAACGCCATCCTCCTGGTGGACTTCGCGAAGTGGGCGGAGGAGCGGGGTGTCCCGCGTCGGGAGGCCATCGTCGAGGCGGGCGGCACCCGGCTGCGCCCCATCCTGATGACGAGCGTCGCCATCGTGGCCGGCATGCTCCCCGTGGCGATCGGCTCCGGGGAGGGCGCCGAGTTCCGGGCCCCGCTCGGGCAGGCGGTGATCGGAGGGGTCATCACCAGCACCCTGCTCACCCTGCTGGTGATCCCCACCTTCTACGACACGCTCTCGTCGGTGCGGGACTGGTTCACGGTCCGGCTGCTCGGGAAGAAGCCGGCCCACGTCGAGGCGCCGGCCAAGTAGCCGGCGTCTCCCGCCGCGACAGGAAGTGGCACGGGCCCACCCGATTCCGTGAGAGAATGGCGGCAGACGCTCACATTCGCTGACCGTATCGTCCGCAGGCCCGGAGGTCGCCATGGCGCTCCCTCTCCCCGATGACGTGGTCTTCCTGACGGGAGCGAGCACCGGCCTCGGCCTGGCCCTGGCCCGCCGGCTCCTGCGCGACACGGAGCATCGCCTCGTGCTGACCGCGCGGCCCAGCTCCCTCCCCCGCTTCGCGGAGGCGGGGCTGGCGGACGGAGAGCGGGTCCGCGTCCTCCCGCTCGATGTGCGGGACGACGGGGAGCGGGCCGCGGTGGTCCGGCGGGTGGAGGCGGAGTGGGGTCCGATCGGGGTGCTGGTGAACAACGCCGGGGTGGCCTACCGGTCGGTGGTGGAGCACCTGGACGAGGCCGAGCGCATCGCCCAGATGCACGTGAACTTCCGGGCTCCCGTGGCGCTGGCGGGGCTGGTCCTGCCGGGCATGCGGGCGCAGCGGCGGGGGCGGATCGTCAACGTCTCCTCGGTGGGGGGCATGATGGCGATGCCCACGATGGCCGCCTACTCGGCCTCGAAGTTCGCGCTGGAGGGTGCGTCGGAGGCGCTCTGGTACGAAGTCCGTCCCTGGGGGGTGCACGTGACCCTGGTGCAGCCGGGGTTCATCCACTCCGAGTCCTTCGAGCGGACCCTCTACACTCGGCGCAGCCGCCTCTCCGAGGACGACCACTTCGACCCCTACCACCCGCACTACCAGCACATGTCCGGGTTCATCGGGCGCCTGATGCGGGCCACCTGGGCGACCCCGGACAGCGTCGCCGCGCGTATCGCCGCCTCGCTGCGCGACCCGAGCCCCCCGCTGCGGCTCCCCGCGACCTGGGACGCCCACGTCTTCAGCTGGGTGCGCCGGTTGCTCCCCCGCGGGCTCTACCACGAGCTCCTCTACCGGATGCTGCCCGGCGTGCGGAGCTGGGGCCCCGCCTGGGAGCGGCTCGCGCCCGCGGAGCCCATCCCGCGCGACGAGGACGAAGCCACCCTCGAGGTGCCGATGGGGGCCGCGGCCCCGCCGATCAGCCCTTCCGAAGCGCGGGTTTGACCGCGAGGTACTGCCGGGGCCAGGGCACGTCCACGCCGTACTTCGCGGAGGCGTGCAGGCCCACGTAGGGATCGGCGAGGTGGGCGCGGGCCATGGCCACGAGATCGGCGCGCCCGGCGGCGAGGATGGTGTTCACCTGGTCCACGTCCTGGACGTTCCCGACGGTCATGGTGGGCACGCCGCCCTCGTTGCGGATCACGTCCGAGAAGGGCACTTGGAACATGCGCCCGTAGACAGGCTGCTGGTTCGGCACCACGCCGCCGGCGCTCACGTCGAGCAGGTCCGCGCCGGCCTCGACCAGGGCTCGGGCCAGGGTCACGCGGTCGGCGTCGTCGAGGCCACCCGGGGCCCACTCGGTGGCGGAGATGCGGACGAACAGGGGCTTGTCGTCCGACCAGGCCTCCCGGACCGCCCGGACGATCTCGCAGGGGTACCGGAGCCGGTTCTCCAGCCGCGGACCGCCCCACTCGTCCGTCCGCACGTTGGTGAGCGCGGAGAGGAAGGTGCTCAAGAGGTAGCCGTGGGCGAAGTGCAGCTCGAGGACGTCGAAGCCGGCGTCGCGCGCCAGCCGCGCCGAGTGGACGAAGGCGTCGCGCAGCCGGTCCATGTCCGAGCGCGTGAGCTCGCGCGGGACCTGCGCCCGGGCGTCCCAGGCGAGCGGGCTCGGGCCGACGATGGGCCAGGCCTGTCCCGCGGCGAGCGGGCTGCCCCGCTCCTCCCAGGGGCGGCTGCAGGAGGCCTTCCGGCCGGCGTGACCGATCTGCATGCCGATCTTCGCCGCCGAGTTGTGGTGGACGAAGTCCACGACCCGCTGCCACGCCCGGGCCTGGGCGTCGTTCCAGAGCCCGGTGCACCCGGGGGTGATCCGGCCTTCGGGCGAGACGGCGGTGGCCTCCGCCATGACCAGCCCCGCGCCGCCCACCGCCCGGCTGCCCAGGTGGACCAGGTGCCAGTCGTTCGGCACGCCGTCCACGGCGCTGTACTGGCACATCGGCGAGACCACGATCCGGTTGGGGAGGGTCAGCCCGCGCACGGTGTAGGGGGTGAAGGCGGGAACCTTCACGCCGCCGTTGCGCTCGGCCCAGTCCTCCGCCACGCCGGCCATCAGCACCGGGTCGCGGGTGGTCAGCTCGTCCCAGGTGATGCGCTTGGAGCGCGACATGAGCGAGAAGGTGAAGGGCAGCAGCGGGAAGCGGTCGTAGCGGCCGCTGTTCTCGAACCACTCGAGGCTGGTCTGGGCGGCGGCCTGCAGGCGCTGGACCTCGGGCATGCGGGCGGCTTCGTAGGCGGCCAGGGCGCCCCGGACGTCGCCCGGGTGCGCGGCCATGGCGTCCACCAGCGAGATGGCGTCCTCCATGGCCAGCTTGGTCCCGCTCCCGATGCTGAAGTGGGCGGTGTGCGCCGCGTCGCCCATCAGGAGGACGTTCTCGTGGCGCCAGCTCGCGCAGCGGATGGTGGGGAAGGTGCGCCAGTAGCTGCCGTTGGAGAGGAGGCGGGCGCCGCGGAGCTCGGGGGCGAACATGCGCTGGAACAGGTCGAGCATCTCCGGCTCGCCCATCTGGTCCAGGCCCGCCGCGCGCCAGGTCTCCTCGCGGCACTCCACGATGAACGTGCTGGTGTGCGGGTCGAAGGGGTAGGCGTGGACCTGGAAGAGGCCGTGGGCGGTGCGGCGGAAGATGAAGGTGAAGGCGTCGAAGACGCGCTCGGTGCCGAGCCAGATGAACTTGCACTTCCGCCAGTCGAGGCTGGGGCGGAAGCTCTCCGCGTAGTGGGCGCGGACCTTGCTGTTCACCCCGTCGGCGGCGAGCACGAAGTCGGCCGAGGCCGCCACGGCGTCGATGTCCACCACCTCGTCGTCGAAGTGCACCTGCACCCCGAGCGCGCGGGCGCGGTCGATGAGGATCTCGAGGAGCTGGACGCGGCGCAGCCCGCAGAAGCCGTGACCGGTGGAGCGCACGTGCTCGTCGTGGAGGAACACGTCGATGTCGTTCCACCACGCGAAGTGCCGCGTGATCTCGGCGTAGCTCTCCGGGTCGGCCTGCTGGAGGCCCCCCAGGGTGGCGTCGGAGAACACCACGCCCCAGCCGAAGGTGTCGCCCCGGCGGTTCCGCTCGTAGACCACGACCTCGTGCGAAGGGTCCCGCTTGCGGGTGAGGATGCCGTAGTAGAGCCCCGCCGGGCCGCCGCCGATCACCACCGACTTCATGGGGACACTCCGCCCCGCGTCCCTAACTCCCGGCCGCGGGTGCGAGCCGGGTGCGCCAGCCGTCCGCCCTGGGCTGCACCTCCGCCGGACGGAGTAGCTCCAGCGCCCCCTCCTGCCGGGTGATCACCGGCACGTCGTGCGGGCGGTTGTGGTGCCCAGGGGGCTTCCCCGCCGCGATGCGGCCGGCCACGAAGGCGCGATGGTCGGCGAGGCGGCGCTCGACGCGGCCGCCGAACGCGAGGACCGTGGCCGGGTCGCGGTCCGCGAGCGCGCCGTCCAGGTCCACGCCGATCGCGTTCCGCCCCGAGACCGCCGCCGCGACGAGCGTGGTGCCGGTGCCCATGAAGGGGTCCAGCACCGTGTCGCCGTAGAGGGAGTACATCTGGACGAGCCGGTAGGGGAGCTCGAAGGGGAAGGCGGCCGAGCGGTCGCGGCCGGGCGCCGCGGCCCCGGGGGCGCGGGCGCGCGGAAGGCCCTGACCGGTCCCGCGGAGGTCGGTCCAGAGGTCGGAGAACCAGACGTTGCGCTCCTCCCAGAAGTAGGCCGAACGGGCCCGCAGCGCGCGGTCGTAGGCGCGTGCCCCCGCTTTGCGGGCGACCAGGACGTATTCGTGCTCGTAGGTCACGTAGGCGCCCCCGGGGAGCATCCCGGACCCCATGAACTTGTTGGGCGCGTTGGTGGGCTTGCGCCAGAGGATGTCCGGCAGCGGCTCGAGCCCGGCGGCGCGCAGGCCGGCCTGCACCCGGGCGTGGTTGGGGTAGAGCGCGAAGCGTCCGGCCACCGTCCGCACCGCGTCGCCCACGTTCACGCACGCGTAGCCGCCGGGGACGAGCACCCGCGCCACGGCGCGCCACGCGGCGTCGAGCTGGGCGTGGGCGAGGTCGAAGGCGAGCCAGCCGTCGCCGGCGTCGAGGGCCTCGCCGGCCCGGGGGTCCAGGGCGGCGAGCAGCGCGTCCCACATCTCCACCAGGGGGTACGGCGGCGAGGTCACCACCAGGTGCACGCTGGCGTCCGGAACGGCGGTGAGGCGCCGTGCGTCGCCGGCGAGGAAGCGCTGCTCGGTCCACATTCACCGGCCGGTATCCGGGTGGGATAGGGGCCGGGGCCCCCGGAGCCCCGTTGAGCGCCGCTCGTCCTCCGCACCCTTCGGTCTACACGGTCCTGTACTTCCCCTTCGGGGCGCTGGGCGGCTTCATCACGGTGGCGCTCACCTTCCTCGCCACCCGCAGCGGCCTCTCGATCACCGAGGGCAGCTTCCTGGGCGCCGCGCAGCTGGTCACGGCCTGGCTGAAGTGGCTCTGGGCGCCGTTGGTGGACACCACCTTGAACCCGAAGGCCTGGTACGTCATCTCCACCGCCGCCTCCGCCATGGGGGTCGTGGCGATGGCGACCATGCCGCTCTCGCACGAGACGCTGCCGGCGATGCTCGGGATCATCGGGGTCGCGAGCATGATCAACTCCATCGTGGGCATGTCGATCGAGGCGATCATGGCCGAGGTCACCCCGCCCTCCGAGCAGGGACGGGTGGCGGCGTGGTTCCAGGCGGGGAACCTGGGCGGCGCCGGATTCGGCGGCGGGCTCGGCCTCATCCTGCTCCAGCGCCTCCCCGAGCCGTGGATGGCGGGCGCCATCCTGGGGGGGCTCTTCCTCTGCTGCTGCCTGGCGCTCTTCGCGGTGCCCCACGTGCGCCCCCACCGGCACCCGGGCGGTGCCCTGGCCGCCGTGGGCGGGGTGGTCGGCGACCTGAAGGAGCTGGTGCGCACCCAGGGGGGGCTGCTCGCGGCGATCCTCTGCTTCCTGCCCGTCGGCACCGGCGCCGCGCAGGGGGTGCTCACCCAGGCGGCCGTCGCCGCCCACTGGGGCGCGGGCGAGAACGAGGTGGCCCTGATGCAGGGCTTCGCCTCGGGCGTCATCACCATGGTGGGTTGCTTCGCGGGGGGCTGGCTCTGCACCCGGTTCCACCCGCGTACGGCGTACGCGACGATCGGCCTGGGCCTGGCCGGCGTGGCGGTGCTCATGGGTGTCTCCCCCGCCACCGTCCCCTTCTACCTGGCCTGGAACGCGATCTACGCCTTCGGTGTCGGCCTCGCCTACTCGGCCTTCACCGCGGTCGTCCTCAACGCGATCGGCAAGGGCTCGGCCGCGACCAAGTACAACCTCTACGCCTCGCTCTCGAACTTCCCCATCTGGTGGCTCGGGCTCCTCCTGGGCCGCGTCGCCGACGTGCAGGGCGCGTCGGCCATGCTCTACGCCGAGGCGGCGCTGGGGGTGGCGGGTGTGGCGCTCTTCGCGGGGGCGACCCGGTTGGTCGGCCGCTCGAAGTTGAGGGAGCAGGCCGAGTGAACGAGCTGCTCCAGGGGGACGCGATCGCGCGCATGGCGGAGCTGCCGCCGCGGTCGGTCCACCTGGTGCTCACCGACCTGCCCTACGGCACCACGCAGAACAAGTGGGACTCGGTGCTCCCCCTCGAGGCGCTGTGGGCGGCGTGGAAGCGCCTCCTCGTCCCGGGCGGCGTCGTGCTCCTGACCGGACAGGGACCCTTCACCGCCCGGCTCATCCTCTCCAACGAGCCCTGGTTCAAGTTCAAGCTCGTCTGGGAGAAGTCCAAGCCGACGAACTTCCTGAACGTGCGCCACCAGCCCCTGCGAAAGCACGAGGACGTCTGCGTCTTCTACCGGGGGCGGCCCACCTACCACCCGCAGAAGGGCGAAGGCGCCGCCTACGACAAGGGGGTGCGGAAGGACCAGCTGACCGGGAGCTACGGGCTCTTCGACCCGGTGCAGGTCAAGAGCGAAGGCGGACGCTGGCCCACCGACGTCGTCTACTTCAAGACCGCCGAGTCCGAGGGGCCCGTCTGGCATCCCACCCAGAAGCCGGTTGCGCTGGGCCGCTACCTGGTGCGGACCTGGTCCAACCCCGGCGACGTGGTGCTGGACAACGCCTTCGGCTCGGGCAGCTTCCTCGTGGCGGCGCTCGCCGAGGGGCGGAACTTCGTGGGCATCGAGCGGAACGAGGCGATCGACCAGTTCCGGGCCGCCCCGGTGGACCTCGTGGACCTGGCCCGCCGGCGCCTGCGCGAGACCTGGGCGGCGATGGCGCCAGAGGTGCAGGCGACGGTGCGAGCGGAGGGGGTGCTGGCGTGACGGGGGCCGGGAAAGGGGGTCGCCCCGCCCGTGCGCCCGGCTAGCCGCCGGTACCCGCCAGGAGCGTGGTCGCCTCGCACTGGGCGGTGCCGCCCTCCTGCATCCGGTTCACCGCGGTGGCCTCCGCCGTGGTGAAGCCGTCGCCGAAGGTACCGGTCAGCTCGACCACGCTGTAGAAGTTCCCGACCGACTCGATGTCGACCGGATCACAGGCGAAGCTCCGGCCGGAGAGGGTGCAGCCGAGCCTGGCGTCGAAGATCGCCTCGCGGCTCTCCGCGAGGTTGTGGGCGGTGACGGTGCCGTCGAGCTCGAAGCCGTCGCCGGACAGGTCGATGTCCCCCTCCACCTCCAGCACCCCCCACGGGTACCCGCACTCGTTGTCCTCGTCCTCGGCCGTGAACGTCCAGTAGGTCCCGTCCAGGCCGTCCCCGCCCGCCCCGCCGCAGGCGGGCTCGGAGGGGAAGGCCTCCGCGAGGGTGTCCAGCGCCGCCTCGCACGCTTCGGCACAGGCCTCCGCGGTCGAGGCGGAGGTCCAGCAGGACCCGTCCTCCCCGTAGGCCTCCAACGCCGGCCCGAGCTGGTCCGGGGCGGTGGCGGTGAGGCACTCGAGGTAGGTCGCGCAGGCGGGATCCTGGTCGATCGCCTCGGCATCGTCGCCGTCCTTCTTCTTGCCTCCGGCGCACGCGAGGGAGGCCCCGGCGAGGAGGACGAGGGCGGCGGCGGCGCGGTGGGTGGAGCGATTCGGACGGGGCACCGGGCACCTCTGCCGCGCCACGCTACCACGGGGCCAGGAGCGCGACTAGCCCGGAAGCCCGCCCACCCGGAGCGTGGTGGTCAGCGAGTGCCCCCCCACGTCCAGGTAGAGCTCCCCCTCGGTGACCGAGACGGACAGGGTGGTCCGCTTCTCGATCCGCGCCGCGGCCTCGGCCACGAACCCTCGGTCCAGCTCGACGATGCGCACCCGCTCGGGTGCGTGCACCTTCTGCCCCGCGAGCGCCCGGTACCAGGGGGCGGGGTCCTTGTGGCAGTAGACGACGACGCGCTCCACCGCCTTGGAGGCCTTGTGCAGCCGGGCGGCGTCGGGCGTGCCCACCTCGATCCACGCCAGCACGCGCCCGGTGAGGTCCCGCACCCACAGCGCCGGGTCCTCGGTGGCCGAGATGCCGCCGCCGAAGGCGAGCCCCTCCTGCAGCTCCAGCGCGTAGGCGAGCACGCGCGTGAGCAGGAACTCGGCGGTCTCGGAGGGGTGGCGCGCCACCTTCAGGGAGACCGACTCGTAGACGCCGCGGTCCACGTCGGAGACGGAGAGGTCGAAGACGTGGACGGTGGAGGTCAGCGCCATGGCGGGGCTCCCACCCCGCCGAAGTGCTATCCTGCCCCCGAACGAGGTGACCGATGGCGCTCGCCTACCAGCAGACGACGGCGAAGACGGAGTCCGCCCCCGCGGTGGCGGCGGTGGCCCCGCCCACCGTGCAGCCGGGCGGGAACGCGGCGATGCAGGAGCAGCTCAAGGCCCCGCCGGCCGGCCCCGCCCCGTCGGGTCCCCTGGGCCGGATGTGGAACCGCATCCTCGGCAAGCCGGAGGGCACCGACTCGAGCGGCCTGCGCGCCAACACGGCGCAGATCCGCAGCTACCTGGACGGGATCGGCCTGGCCGAGGGCGAGATGTTCCGCGGCATGAAGCTCGACGGCGTCGCCGAGGGGCTGATGAAGCAGTACGACGGCGACAAGGACGGGAGCCTGTCCTGGTCGGAGTTCCAGGGCTTCGCCGAGCAGCTCAAGGGCATCCTGCTGGGCGACAAGGGCGCGCTGGCCGAGCACGGGGCGACCGACACCTCGAAGGACGGTCAGGCGGGGCTGAAGGAGATCCAGAGCCGGACCGCCTCCAAGCTGCCCAAGGACACCGAGCACAAGGACCTCATCGCCCAGCTCGGCGCCCGCGCGGTGCTCGACGTGGCGGACAGCGACCAGCAGAACCAGCCGGTGTCGAAGCGCTCGCTCTCCAAGGACGAGTGGACCAACGCCGCTACGGGCCTGGGCAAGCAGTAGCCGCCCGGCGCGGGCCGCGACCTACGGCAGCACCACCTCGTCCCCGACCTCGATGAGGTGCGGGTTGGGGAACCGGGCCTTGTTGAGCTCCCAGAGCTCCTTCCACCGGTCCTTCGCGCCCAGCTCGCGCGCCGCGATGCCGGAGAGCGTGTCTCCCGCGACCACCTTCACGGCGCGGGCGCCCTTGGGGGCGGCGGGGGCGGCGAGGTTGGCGGAGAGGTAGGCCCGGACCGCGTCCGCGTAGGCGTCCGAGGCGCGCCAGGTCTCGATCGCCCCGTTCACCGCGGCGAGCAGATCCGCCTCCGCGCTCCGGGCGCCGACGGCGTAGGTCGAGTCGGTGAGGTTGAACTGGGCGATCCGGAACGCGCCGGCGCGGTGAGGGTTCGCCTTGTAGAAGGCGTTGATCTCGGCGACCGCGTAGGGGTAGTCGTAGATGAAGCCGTCGAAGCGGCCCGAGAGGAGCTGGTCCCAGTAGCCGTCCTCGAGGCGGACCAGGTCCTTGTAGCCCTTGACCAGCTTCTGCACGTCGGCCGCGGCCGCGTCGTCGTCGAAGATGCCCACCGACTTGCCCCACAGGTCCGCGGTGGTCTGCACCTTCGACGGGGTGGGCACCACGAGGCAGAGCCCGTACTCGAGGTAGGGTTCGGACCAGCTGATCCCCGCCTCGTCCGCCGGGGAGTAGCCGGAGATGAGCAGGTCCACCTTGGCGGGGTCCGCGAGGAGCGCCGGGAGGTCCCCGTACTTGGCGTGGACCACCTCCACCCTGGGCACCGAGAGGGCGGTCGCGATGCGCTGGGCGAGCTGGTAGTCGAAGCCGTCGTCCCGCCCCTCGGCGTTGCGGAAGTACATGGGGGGCGTGCCGGTCCAGGGGGGCTCGCCGGTGTCCATCGCCACGCGGAGCACGCCGCGCGACTGGATCGCCGCCACCGTCGCGCCCGCGCCCCCGGTGGGCTCCGCGGCCGGCGTGGCCGTGGGCTCGGGCTTCGCGCCCGCCTGCTTCGCCGGAGCAGCCTCGGCGGGGGCGGACCCACCTTCGGTGAACCCCTGCACCAGCACGCCGGCGCAGGCGAAACCCACCACGCCGAGCGCGGCCAGCCCGAACAGGAAGACCATGATGCCCTTGCCGCGCGCGCTCCCGGACTCGGCCACGAGCACCTCCGACCGACGATCTACCCCGTCGCGCCCGGGGAGAGCGGTGTGATACAAAAACGGGCGGCGGAGGCTGGATGCGTCTGGGGTGGATCCTCGCGGGGTGGGCGGCTTGCGCGGGTCCTTCCGGGCCAGGGCCGGGCTCGGAGGGCGAGGGGGACACCGGGCCGACCTGCGGGACCGGGGAGGTGGCCGACGGAGCGCGCTGTGTTCCGGCCGCGTGCGGGGTGGGGCGCTGGGGCGAGGTGGCGGGGGACGTGTGGGTGGATGCCGCCGCGGACCCCGGGGGCGACGGGTCGGCGGAGCGCCCCTTCACCTCCGTGCAGGAGGGGGCGGACGCCGCCGGTCGGGCCGGAGGGGGGCTGGTGGCGGTGGCCGAAGGCACCTACGCCGAGACCCTCGACTTCGACGCCGATCACGGGGGGGTGACCGTGCAGGGCCGATGCGCCTCGCTCGTGCACCTCGACGCTTCGGGCGGCCCGGACGACTGGCCCGCCGTCGCGCTGGAGGCCCGGGGGGCGAAGGTCGAGGTCGGGGGAATCACGGTGGCCGACGCCCGCTTCGCGGGTGTCGGGGTCCTGGCGGGGACGCTGACGGTCTCGGACGTGTGGGTCGAGCGCCCCACCTACGCGGGCCTCTACGTCGAGGGATCGCGCGCCGTCGCGGTGGTGGACGGGCTCCGCGTGGCCGACGTCCTCCCGCTCACCGGGTACGCCTCCGGCTTCGGCATCCAGGTCCGGGCCGGAGCCGTGCTCGACGCCCGTGAGGTCGAGCTCACCGGGACCACCACCGCCGGGATCCACGTGTACGAGGAGGCGGAGGCCGCGCTGACCGGGCTGCGGGTGGACGGCGTGGAGCCGGAGCCCGGACGGAGCGGGGGCGAGTCGAGGGGGGTGTACGCCGCGGAGGGTGCCGTCGTCTCGATCAGCGACGCCGAGCTCTCGGGCGCCGCCGGCTACGGGGTGGCGGTGGCCTCGGGGGCCTCCGTCGAGCTGGCCGAGGTCCGTGTCCACGACCTCCAGCCCGGAACCGAAGGATCCGCCGGCGGCTTCGTGGTGGTGGACGGCTCGGTGGAGGGGACCGGGTTGACGGTGGAGGGGTTCACCGGCTCGGGGCTGATGGTCGTGGGCGGAGAGGTGAACGTCGTCGGATTCGTCGCGCGTGACCTCGTCGCGCCTGGACCCGACTCGCCGGCCGCCGCGATCTGGGTGGGGGACGGGCACGCCGAAGTGGCCGGCGCCGAGGTCTCGCTCGTCGAGGGGGCGGCCGCCTGGGCGCTCGAGACCGGGACCATCGCGCTCTCCGACCTGGAGGTGCACGACCTCCGTTCGGCTTCGGGTGCGCCGACCCTGGCCATCGTGGCGATGGACGGCGGCACGGTGGAGGTGGAGGACGCCACGCTCGACCCCGGGGCGGCGGCAGCGGCGGTGGCTGCCGGCGCCGGGGCGCTCGTGCGCCTGAACCGCGTGGACGCACGCTCTGACGCGGACGCGGGTGGCTACGCGGAGCCCATCGTCGTGGTGGCCGGCGAGGCGGGGGGTCGGCTGGAGCTGGTGTCCACGCAGATCTCGGGCAACGCGGCGGCGGGGATCTCGGCCAACGGGGGGGAGGTGTGGGTCGAGGACGTGCACGTCGAGGGGCTTCGGGACCCGAGCGGGGTGTACGGCATCGGCGCCTCGGCGGTCCTCGGGGGGACCCTCTCGGGGGACGGCCTCACGGTGACCGAGATCGATGTGGTCGCGCTCAGCGCCAGCGACGCCTCGGTGGACCTGGCCGGCCTGGAGGTCGTCGGCCCCATGCGCACCGGTTCGGCGCGGGGATTGGATCAGCTCGGGGGGACCGTCCGCCTCGTCGAGCCCAGCTTCTCCGCGTTCGACGGAATGGGCCTGGTGGCGACCGGGGGCCTCCTGGAGCTGGAGGGCGGGTACGTGGGCGACCTGGGCCGTCCGTCCGAGGAGGCCGTGGCCGTGGGGGTGGCGGTCCAGAACCAGGCCGAGCTGCGGGCCAGCGGGCTGCAGATCCGCGGGATTGCCGGTCCCGGCCTGCACGTTCTCCGGTCGGACGCGGACTGCGAGCGCTGCGAGGTGCGGGAGGCGCACTTCGCGGGCCTGGTCGTCGTGGACGGTGTGCTGAGCCTCCAGGACGGGGTGGTGGAGGGCAACGGCTCCGACGACCAGCTCGGCGGGGGCGTCGGGGTGTACGTCCTCGCGACGGCGGCTCCCACCTCGCTCGCGGTGACGGGGACCCACATCGGCCCGCACCCGTACGCGGGGATCTGGTCGGAGGGAGCATCGGTGGCGGCGACCGACGTGGACCTCTCGGGAGGCCCCGGGTCGACCTCGGCCTCGACCGCCCCGTGCAGGGCAACGCGGTGTACGTCAGGGCCGGCGACCTCGCCCTCGCCGGCGGCACCGTCCACGACGCCGACATCGCCATCCTGCTCGACGGCGCGACCGCCGTGCTGGACGGGGTCGGCTGGGCCGACAACCGGGTGGACCTGCAGCAGCAGGGATGCGGAGGCGGGGTGCCCCAACTGGGAGACGTGGCGCCCGTCATCGTGGTCTGCCCCGAGTACGACGCCCTGGTCGCCCCGCTTTCCTACGCGGTCCAGCCCGTCGATTCCCTTCCCATCCCGTAGGCGCCGGGGGCTCCGTACCCGGCTCCGCCTTCCGCCGCCGAGCTAGCGATCGAGCTCCTTCAGCGTCGCCTCCGCCGCGGTCTCCAGGGCGGCCAGCTCGTCGTCCATGGACCGGAGCGTGTCGCGCAGCCCTCCGGCCTCGTCCAGCCCGCTCGCGTCCATGCGGAGGATGCGGGTGTGCAGCTCCCCGAGCGCGCTCTCCACGGCGGCGAGCTCGGCGTGGGTACGCTCCGCCGCGCCGGCCAGCTCCCGCGCGTGGTCCAGCTGCGCCCGGGTGCGCTCGGCCGCCTCCTTCCAGCGCGCCCGCGCCTGGGGGTCCCGCGCGGTCTTCGCCTTCTGGTCCAGCTCGGCCCAGCGCTGCGGCAGGCCCTGACCGGCGACCTCGGCGGCCACCGACAGGAGGTGGTCGCCCCGCGTGGCCAGCCGCACCGCGCCTTCCTCCAGCTCGCGGCAGCTCGCCTCGGCCTCGACGAGGTTGCCCTCGAGCGGCCCCTCCACGCCGGCGATCGCCTCCTTGACCCGGGCCGCGGCGCGTCGGACCGCGTCGAGGCCCGCTCGCAACGTCGGATCAGCGAGGTGCGGACCCGCGGGTGGCGGCGGCGTGGGGTCCGGGCCCCCGCGGAGGGCCGGCTCGTAGAGCCCGTCCCACAACGAGCCGGCGCCCCAGGCCAGGAGCGTCAACGCCCCGACCGCGATGGCCGGGATGGGCGTGGCGAGGGCCACCCCGAAACCCGCCGCCGCGCCGGCCGCGAGCGCGCCCCCGGCCAGGAGCTTGAGCTGGCCGGGTCGGGACGCGGCCCGCCAGGTGCGGGCGAGGAGCGGAGGCGGGGCGTCGGGCACCGTGTTTGGGTAGCCCGGCGGGGGGAGGGCGTCACAAGGGGCGCGGCACGAGGGGTGGGGGCGTCCGCCCCCTACCGCATCACCCCGTCGTACAGCGTGCCCAGCAGCGTGCCCGCGTCGTCGTCCCCCGAGAGCTCCCAGAACATGATCCCGCCGTAGCCCTCGTCCCGCACGAGCTCGACCTTGGCGCCCAGCGAGTCGGCGTCGTCGTAGCTGATGAAGACGCCGGTGCCCGCGTCGTAGAGCCAGGGCACGGACGCCTCGGCAGACCAGTGGCGGGTCATGGTGGGGACGTAGTTGGCGGCGATGTCCGAGTAGTCGAAGACGCCGGCCTCCCAGGTGCCCGAGGGGAGGCCGGAGGCCCGCTGGAACAGCCCGTCGTCGGTGGAGCCCACCCCGGACCAGCCCCGCCCGTAGAAGGGAACGCCCACCACCACCTCGGAGGGGTCGGCCCCCGCGGCGACCCAGTTGGCCGCGGCGGCCCGCACGTTCCACTCGAGCCCCTTGCTCGCGTTGCTCGGGTCGGCCGCGGATGAGTCGAGCGCGGCGTTGTGGTTGGTGGTCATCTCCCAGCCGCCGTGGAAGTCGTAGGACATGACGTTGACCCAGTCGAGCGGGCCGAGGATGGCGGGGACGTCGAGGTTGTCGATGTAGTCGGGGTTGGCGCTCACCGCGGCGGTGAGGAGGTGGACCCCGTCGATGGGAGGGGCGCGCGTGGCCAGCTCGTCGCGCACGGCCTGGAGGAGGAGGACGAAGTTCTCGCGGTCCTCGGGGCGTCCGCAGCTGCCGCACTCGCCCCCGTCCACGGGGTACTCCCAGTCGATGTCCAGGCCGTCGAAGCCGTGGGTCTCGACGAGGTCGGCGCAGGTCTCCGCGAAGCGGGAGCGCCCGGCCTCGGTGGACGCCACCGCCGAGAAGTTGTCCGAGAGGGTCCAGCCGCCCACCGACAGCAGGGTGCGCAGGTGGGGGTGGGCGTCGCGGAGGAGGCGCAGCTGCCGGAAGTTGCCCCGTTCGCAGCCCGCGTCCCAGCAGTCCCCCGGGTAGTAGAGGTCGGTGTCCGCGTAGCTGTCGTAGAGGGCGCAGGTCCCGTCGGCCTGCAGGTCGATGAAGGCGTAGTTCACGTGGGTGAGCTGGTCCGCCGGGATGTCGGTGACCAGGTAGCCCCGCCCGTACACGGACCAGTTGGTGTAGTACCCGATCACCCGCCGGGCCCCCGGCTCCCCGGTTTCGGTGTCCGTGTCGGTGTCGGTGTCGGTGTCGGTGTCCGCGTCGGTGTCGGCGTCCGTGTCCGCGTCGGTCTCCGTGTTGGTGTCCCCGCACGGGGTGGTCCCGCACCCGGTGGTGGTGGCCGTGTCGTCGCCGGAAGGCTGGGTGTCGGCGGGCTTGTCGGTGCAGGCGAGGACGAGGAGGAGCATCGGCGGAGGATACCGCGCCCACCGTCGACGTCGCGTTAGCAGAGCGTCATGGCTTCCACTGTCGTCCGCGTGATCGGCTACACCCTCACCTCGGCCGCGCTCGGCTGCGCCGGCGGGTCCAAGGCCCCTCCGGTGACGACGGGGAACCCCCCCGGCCCGGACCCGATCGTCCCCGAGGCGGGTGGGGCGGCGCCCGAGGTGCCGGGCACCACGGTGAGCGCCGCGCTGCCGGCGTGGGACAGCGTGGCTTCGGGGCACCCGGTGGGCGCCACCAACCCCCCCTACCCGGTGCTCTACGTCACCCGAGACGACAGCGGCTGTCACAAGGGCTGGATGGGGGGGATGCGGCCCCCGCCGCCGGACATCGCCCAGGCCAACGGGCGGGTGGTGGCTAACGCCGCCGAGCTTCCCGAGGGCACCACCCAGGTGGTCTGCCCCGCCGGGGAGCCCGAGCGCCTGATCGCGGCCTACGACGCGCTCCCCCCCGGCACCCCCACCACGCCCCCGTCCGGGCGATGAGCCCCCGCGTCCACGCGGAGTGGGCGCGGCGGGTCGCGGCCGAGTACCGCAGCGCGGCGGTGACCGCGCAGGTGCTGACCTGGGGCATCCAGGTGGGCCTCCCCCGGGAGGTGCTCCACACGCTCCACCGCGTCGTGCGCGACGAGCTCGACCACGCCGAGCTGGCCCGGGCCGCGCTGGTGGCGCTGGGCGGCGCGGAGGGGCCGGTCGACGTGGATGCGTCCTCGCTCGAGCTCCCCGCGTTCGACGGGGTGCTCCCGAGCCTCGCCGCCACCGTGGCCCGCGACTTCTGCATCGGGGAGACGCTGGCGGTCCCCTACTTCGCCGCCATGCGCGCGCGTGCGCGTCAGCCCGCGGTGCTCCCGGTGCTCGACCGCATCCTGGCCGACGAGGCGCGCCACCGCGCCGCCGGCTGGGACACGCTGGACGCGCTCCTCGCCCTGCACCCGCCCCTGGGGCCCTGGCTCGCGGTCGGGCGGCCCACCCTCGAGGCGAGCTTCGGGGGGTACCGGGACCCACCCGAGGCCCCCGCGCTGAGCGAGGACGAGCGCGCCTGCGGCCTCCTGGACCACGCCGAGTACGGCGCGCTCTTCCGGCGCACCTGGGAAGACGACATCGCCCCCCGGTTCGCGCGTCGCGGCATCGCCCCCGCCGGCTGACCCGCCCGCGTCAGGAGGGCGGCGCCCCGGTGGCGCTCGCCCCCTCGCCGGCGCCGGCGAGCACCATCATCGCGGCGGCAGCCATCAGGGCCGCGGCCACGTAGAAGGGGAGCCCCGGCAGGTTCCAGCTGGCCCCCGGGCCGATGGACCACGCCAGGCAGCCGGTGAAGAGCCCGGGGCCCAGGAGCCCGGTGAGCCCCATGATGCTGGAGTTCGCTCCCTGGAGCTTCCCCTGGTGCTCGGGCCCGACGATGGCGGTCATCCGGGCCTGCAGGGCCGGCGAGTAGAAGCCGGCCGGGGCGAACACCACCACCCCCACCCAGACGAGCGCCGGGATCCACGCGGCGCCGTACACCGCGAAGCCCGCCGCCCCGCAGGCCAGGCCCAGCAGCATGGCCCGCCGCTCGCCCAGGCGCTGCACCACCGGACGGGTCAGCCCGCCCTGGACGACGATGCTGAGCACGCCCACCCCGGCGAGGGTGAGGCCGACCATGGTCTCGTTCCAGCCGTAGCGGTGACCCGTGTAGAGCACGAAGGTGCTGGGGAGCGCGTGGTGCGCGAGGTGGTAGAGCAGGTTCACCGAGGCGAGGCCGAGCAGGCGCCGGTCCTTGGCGAGGAAGCCCACCGCGCCGAAGGGGTTGGCGAGCGTCCAGCGGAACGGGGTGCGCCGTTCGGGCGGGAGCGACTCGGGGAGCACGAAGAGCCCGTAGAGCGCGTTGGTGAGCGCGAGCGCCGCGGACACCCAGAACGGCAGCCGGAGGTCCACCGCGCCGAGGAGCCCACCCATGGCGGGGCCCAGGACGAAGCCGAGGCCGAAGGCGGCCCCCACGAGCCCGAACGCGCCCGCGCGCTTCTCCGGGGGGGTGATGTCCGCGATGTACGCGGAGGCGGTCGAGAAGCTGGCGGCGGTGATCCCGGCGATCACCCGGCCCACGAAGAGCCAGCCCAGGGAGGGGGCCAGCGCCATCAGGACGTAGTCGAGCCCCAGCCCGGTGATCGAGAGGAGCAGCACCGGGCGTCGCCCGAACCGGTCCGAGAGCGCGCCGAGCACCGGGGAGAACAGGAGCTGCATCGCCGCCCAGACGGTGCCGAACACCCCGTAGACGGCGGCGGCCTCGGCGGTGTCGCCGCCGGTGAAGCTCTCCACCAGCTTGGGGAGCACCGGGATGACCATCCCGAAGCCCAGCACGTCGAGCAGCAGCGTCACGAAGATGAACGCGAGGGCCGCGCGCCGGGGCTCGGGCATCCACGGTCCTAATCCGGGCACGCGCCGGGGGGCGGATCCCGGGCTAAAGCGCGCTCCATGCGCGTCTTCCTCGCCGGCGCGACCGGCGCGACCGGTCAGGTCTTCATCCCCGCTGCCGAGGCCGCCGGGGTGGACCTCGTCCTGCACGTCCGGCCCCGCTCGGCGGACAAGCTGCGCGACCCGCGCGCCCGCGTGTTCGAGCTCGACGACGCGCCCGCCCTGGCCGAGGCGCTGCGGGGCTGCGACGCGGTCGTGTCGCTCGTGGGGACCATGCGCAAGCGCTTCGAGCAGGGGGACACCTACGCCTCGGCCGACGTGGGCAGCACCCGGGCCCTGGTCGCGGGCGCGACGGCGGCCGGCGTGCCCCGCTTCCTGCTCCTCTCCTCCTACGGGGCGGGCGGGGCCGGCGCCTACCTGAAGATGAAGGGGGAGTGCGAGGCGCTGGTGCGCGAGAGCGGGCTCGGGTGGGACATCTTCCGGCCCTCGGCGCTCGTCTCGCCGGCGGACGGGCCGAAGAGCCACCACGGGCGGCGCGAGGTGCCGCCCGGTGCCATGGCCCTCGGTGGGCTCCTGCGGCAGCTGCCGGGGCTGCGCGGCGTGGTGGACGACGTACGCCCCATCCCGCTCACGGTCCTCTGCCGGGCCATGCTGGTCTCGCTGGGCGGGCCCGCAGGGAACCGGGTGTGGGAGGGTCGCGACCTCTGGGAGGTCGCGTGATCCTCTCGCTCCTCCTCGCCTGCGACCTCGGCGGCGCCACCAACCCGGGCGACTCCACCGAGAGCTTCTTCACCGTTCCCAAGGGGGCCACCGCCTCGGGGCTCGCGGACGAGCTCGTCGCCGCGGGCGTGGTGGACGCCGAATGGAAGTGGAAGTGGTGGCTCCGCTCGCAGGAGGCGGGCTGCGTGAAGGCGGGTAGGCACCCGGTGCGCCCCGACATGGACAAGGCCGCGCTCCTGGCCGCGCTCTGCGCGGCCCCGGTGCCCGTCACCGAGGACTTCACCGTGGTGGAGGGCTGGCGCATCCGCGAGATCGACGCGGCGCTGACCGCGCGCGGCTGGCTCCCGGCCGGGGCCTACACGGCGGCGGCCGAGCGCGGCGCCGGGCTCTCCGCCTGCAAGGCGCCCTTCGCCGGCCTCCCCGAGGGTACGCTCGAGGGCTACCTCTACCCGGACACCTACAAGGTGGAGGTGGAGGGCTTCTCGGCCCAGGCCTTCGTGTGCCGACAGCTCGGCACCTTCGCGGAGCGCTTCGCCACCCCGCGCGCGGCCGAGATCACCGCCTCCGGCCGCAGCCTCCACGAGCTGGTGGTGATGGCCTCGATGATCGAGCGCGAGGAGCCCACGCCGGCCCAGCGCCCCCTGGTGGCGGGGATCCTCTGGAAGCGGCTCGACAGCGCGTGGAACCTCGGGGTGGACGCCACCAGCCGGTACAC
>Ga0172372_10002480_pt1 | contig 27966 bp, 31 predicted proteins | sample LakKiv5m_2_FD_114544 | JGI IMG/M metagenome (GOLD analysis project Ga0172372, IMG submission 114544) | Freshwater microbial communities from Kabuno Bay, South-Kivu, Congo - kab_092012_9.5m | ecosystem: Environmental > Aquatic > Freshwater > Lake | place: Democratic Republic of the Congo...
AAAGAGAGAAAGATCAAAATAAAAAATTTGATCTAAATCAGCAGCGAAATAAAATTGTCATCAATAAGATAAAAACATACTCTGATCTTTTTCCCAGAGTTGAGCCTACTTTTTATCTTATTGATGACAATTTTATTTCGCTGCTGATTTAGATCAAATTTTTTATTTTGATCTTTCTCTCTTTTAATATCAAATGCTATTTTTTAATCTGGGCACCCCAATATAAGTTTTCAAGCCAAACGCTCCAAACATGTAAGGTTTTTTTAGAAAAGATGTTTTTCCAATGCTTCATTGAACCAAACCTTAATTTTGGAGCCTCCTTTTAAACTCCTCATAATTTCTAATGTATTCATTTTCGTCGTAATATTCATTTGCCAAAACTAACAAAACACAATCATCAGTAAAATCAAACATTTCTCGCCAAATATTTTCACCGATATACAAACCTTTGTTGGGTTCATTCAACTCAATTACTTGTTTTTCACGACCATCGTCTAGTGAAAACTTACAACTACCACTAACACAAATTGCAACTTGTTCCAAATTGGAGTGGGAATGTTTTCCTCTTACGGCCTCAGCCTCTGTGCCAAAGATATAGTAAATTCTTTTAATATCAAAAGGAATGTTTCTTTTTTCTTCCAATGAGACAAGACTACCTCTATCATCACCTTTAATTTGGAAGGTCATTAATTTGCAATTCATTCTTGATCTTTCAGGTAACGTTGACAAACATCAGATGCTTTTCCGTCTACGATAAGCTTGCTCTTGTTAATATAAATAGCTCGACTGCAAAATTTTTCTACTTGTTTCAAGTTGTGTGAAACAAAAATTATTGTAACATCATTTTTTTTAAATTCTTCCATTTTTCTAAAACATTTAGCTTGAAATGCCTCATCGCCGACAGCCAAAATTTCATCTACTATTAAAATTTCTGGATCAACATGGACAGCAATGGCAAACGCCAACCTCATATACATACCTGAAGAATAGTGTTTAATCGGTTGGTCAATAAACTTTTCAATTTCTGAAAAATCAATAATACTTTGTAGCTGATTATCAATTTGGCTCTTTTTTAAACCCAAAATCGCACCATTTAAGTAAATATTTTCCCTACCGGTTAATTCTGGATGCATGCCTGCGCCCAATTCAATTAAAGGCGAAATTTGACCCTCAACTTCAATTGTTCCACTTGTTGAGCTCATTACTCCAGCAATTAACTTCAAAATTGTTGATTTGCCAGAGCCATTGGGACCAATAATTCCAACACACTCACCTTTTTTGATTTGAAAAGAAACATTGTCTAAGGCAAGAAAACCGCTTTTGGTATTTTCACCTTTTATTAAAGCAGGCAAAAATTCTTTAAAAGTTTTCTGACTTTGAAGTGAAAATTTTTTGGTGATTTGGTCAAACTTAACTGCAGTTTTTGTCATATTTAGTTTAAATATTATCTGCAAAAATCTTTTCTCTAGATTTGAAATACAAATAACCACTTAGCAGAAAAATCATAGAAACAATAAAGGCGATGCCAAGGCTAACAAGATTGGGTTGAGCTCCAGAAAGAACGCTCTGCCTATATGCGTTGACAATCACTGCCATAGGATTTAATTGGAATATAAGTTTGTATTTAGATGGAACTAAATCCGCTGGATAAATAATAGGCGTCATGTAAAGCCAAAGCACTAAGCCTAGTGAAAGAACATATTGAATATCTCTATAAAGCAAATTAGCTGCCGAAAGAAACAAAGCTAAACCAATTGTAAAAATTTGTTGAATAAAGAAAATTGGTATCACCCATAAAATGTGATAATTAATTGGGATTTGGTAAATAATCATAAAAACCAGCAATACAGATAAAGCTAAGAAGAAATCAATTATTTTGGCTAGCACTGTCGCTAAGACTAAAATTGTCCTAGGGAAATATATTTTCGTGATTAGCGATGTTGAACTAACCAACGAACTACAAGCTGAAGTAAGCGAATTGGCAAATAAATTCCAAGGCAATAAAGCTACGAACAAAAAAATTGAGTATGGAATTTTGTCATTAGCATTAGTTGGAATTCGTAAAACTATAGAAAAAGCAAAGCTCATAACTAGCATTTGCGCCAAAGGGTTAAGAATAATCCAAAAATAGCCAAGAATTGACTGTTTATAGCGAGCCTTAACCTCACGATTCACCATTTGCCAAAGAAGCTCTCTCCATTTTAAAATGTCACTAATTTCTCTTGCGATAGCTAGCATAGAGTCATTGTACAGCATGATTTGTGTAACAGGGAAGTAATGTTATGCTTATATCTGTATGAGAAAAATGTTCTCCGAATCAAAGCAAAAGGTAAGCGACTTAAGTAAAATTGAAAAGATTTCAATTGTTTCTATAATAATTTTGTTTGTCGTTTTGAGACTCTACAAAATCGAGTCATCCCTTTGGTTTTTCAATGATATAGGCCGAGACTTTATAGAACTTTACGAATGGAATAAGACGGGCATGCCACCACTTCTTGGCCCACAAACAAGTGCTGTTGCCTACAACCAAAGCGCCGTCTATTTTTATTTACTTTACCCAATGTATTTAATAACCAACCACTCGCCATTAGCCACTATCTATACAGGCTTTATTTTTTATCTATCAATGTTTATTTTTGGTCTTTGGTATTTGCGCAAAGATAAATGGTTCCAAAAACTTCTCATTGGCTGTTTCTTTTTGACTACCATCCACCCACAGTTTGTTGTCCAAAATCGCTTTGTTTGGAATCCCACTTTTATTGGCCCACTTTTGTTTTTGAGTTTCTTTGCCTACATGAAACTTAGAGAGAAATTTTCAAAATCAAATTTAGTTGTTTTTACTCTAACGATTGCTTTGGCTACTTCACTCAACTTTTCCATTGCCCCATTAACTATTGCTTTCATGTTATTAGCTTTGGCAGATTTTTGGCCAAAATTTAATTTCATTAAAATATATGTAGCAAGTATTCTGGCTTTTCTTTTTTGGAATATTCCAACTTTGGTTTTTGAATTACGCCATAATTTCTTTTTGACCAAACTTTTATTTACTGGCGAAAAAATTAAACAAATCTCGCTAACTATTCCCGAAAAAATTCACGATCTCCTCTATCACACTTTTTACCATTTAGACTTTAAACTTTCATTAGCATTGGCCATTATTTTGTTTATTTTCTCTCTCATAACCTTTATTAAAAGGCCTCAAAAACGGTTCTTTATCGGCAGAGCCGTGTTCTTGCTCGTTGCAACAATCCTCATCACTTTTGCTGCACCAATCTCTATTCAATCTCACTATATTTTTGCCTTTTTAGTTTTAATGATTTTATTAATTAATTCACTCCACAAATGGCTACTAATTATTTTAGTAGCAATATTGTCACTCATTTGGCTTAGACCACAGCAACTTAAAGAGTACTTTGTCGAACCATATCGTACTATCGAAGAGCAACAAAGTTGTGCCCAATTTATCTGCAAAAATGAAACCAACCCTCTTTTTGTCAGCAACCAATCAAAACATCACCCTTATCATAATGCTATGGAGTGGCGCTATCACTTTTTAGAAAATGGTTGCAACATCAAACTTTTAGACACACAAATTAATGAAGCCAATAAAATGGCTGTAGTAGTCGATGACTCAGAATATGCCCACGGACAAACTTCTTATAATGAGCTCACTCAATTTGGCCAAAGCCAAGAAATAAAACGCTATCAATGTCAACCAGATTTGGAAGTAGTAATCTTGGAAAAATCAGCCAATTAGCGACCACTTTGCCACTACGTATAAAGCGCGGAAAAAATCTTTCATGCCTATTTTCTTACCCTCATCGTAAGTACGACCATGATAAGAAATTCCGACTTCATAAATTCTCACGTTTTTCTTGGCTATTTTGACCGTTAGCTCTGGCTCGATCCCAAAACTTCTTTCAGTAATATCAATATCTTTTAAAACCTCGCGCTTGAAAACTTTGAAACCAGTTTCCATATCGCTTAAATTGAGATTGGTGAAAATATTACACCAAAGAGTTAGGAGTTGGTTGGCAACATAGTGCCAAAAATATAAAACGCGGTGTGGTCTCGAACCCAAGAAGCGACTGCCGTAAACAACATCAGCACGACCTTCGACGATTGGCTTAATCATTCTTTCATAATCGAGCGGATCGTACTCCAAATCAGCATCTTGAATCACAACCATATCACCAGTTGCCAACTTAAAACCTACTTTCAAAGCAGCACCTTTGCCTAGATTTTTTTTACGAAGATAAAGGCGAGAAATTTTATTTTTTGCTAATAACTGTGCAGCAATTTTCCGAGAAGAATCTGTGGAACCATCGTCAACTACAATCACCTCTATATTTTTTAGAGGTAAATTATTAATCTGAGAAATAAGTTGGGCAAGAGTCTTTTCCTCGTTAAAAACTGGTATGACAACAGACAGTTGTGGCACCAATTGTTTTATTCTATTTTTTTAGTCTACCAAGAGCATCTTCAATCTTTTGTTTAGCTTCTTTTTCATCAATTCCATAAACAAACGCTACCTCACTAGAAAAACGCTTCACCATAGTGTCATAAACTTCTTTTTTGCTAAATGGTAACTTGCCATTTTCATCTCTCATGAGGGTGAGCATTTTAAGCATACGCATCACTTCGACCGGATCGTCAGTATTAAGATAACCTTTAATGGCATTAAGGCTCATGGCCAAATCGACTTTTAAATCTTCTAAGTCTGTGGTCAACAATTGCTCAAGTTTACTTTTTTCAATGGGAACTCTAATTTTTGTTTTTTCAATCGAATCTTGAGGAATAGAAAAAATAGATGTAGCTTGCTTAAAACTCTCCAGAAACTTGTGGTAAAAAACAGTAGCTTTTTCGATTTTGAAAACTTTATAAACCTGACCAAATCTAATAATAATATCGCCGATTTTTAAGTCATTAAGATTGGTCATAAATTAAGTATATCACAAAACCCGAAGAAATTTCTAAGACTGGGCAGCGCTACCCGCAGTGCTATGATTAAATCATGTCAAAAACACTAAAATTCGACCCAAGTTTACTTAAAGCAGCAGTTTACGGTGCTAATGACGGAATTGTCACAACTTTTGCCGTCATGGCTGGGGTTGTTGGCGCTAACCTATCACCACATATCGTGATTATCTTAGGTTTTGCCAATCTCTTTGCTGATGGACTAAGTATGGGACTTGGTGACTACTTAGGTGAAAGATCGGAAAGAAAATTAAGAGCTCAACACCAAGATACTAGTAGCCATTGTCTTTTATATAAAAAGGGTGGTTCTCCATGCGATGACAAACCATCCTTACCAATTTGGGCTACTGGTATTGTTACCTTCATTAGTTTTATAATTGCTGGATTTTCACCAATTGTGCCATTTTTATTGGTATCATTTTTTGGCTTTACCTATAATCAATTTGCACTGTCACTTTCTACCACTGCGTTAGCATTATTTGCTATTGGCACCTCTAGAACCTATTTCATGGGTGGCAAATGGTATAAAAATGGCGCCGAAATGTTAGCCGTTGGTATGCTTGCAGCCGGAGTCGCCTTTTTACTTGGCATGGTCACCAAACAATTTATTGGAACTGCAATTTAAATTAAGCAAAATTATTTTTGTTTAGATGTGGCCAACTCGTGATTTATCATCCCGACCACTTGTGGACCCTCATAAATCATGCCCGTAATCATTTGCACAAGATCTGCACCAAGAGCAATTTTTTCTTTGGCATCTTCGGGAGTAAAAACACCTCCGGTAGCAATAAAGGTAAATCTGTCCTTAAACTGAGTTTTAGCTTCTTTAAGTAAAAGGTTTGATTTTTTGTAAGTTGGCTTGCCACTCAAATTACCACACATCGATTTCCAGCGCTTTCTATCTTCCTCAGTCACATATTTATTGTTTCGATCTTTGGCCAAATTGCCAATGTTAATACCTTTAACAAAGGAATAAGGCGCAGCCACTTTGATCAAAGCCATTGTTTCTTTGACCGATTGGTCGATTGGAACTTTCAGATAAACTGGTCTTGTAAACTTTAACTTCGACAAAACATCCAAGAGCATTTTTAATCGTTTGGGATTAGTGAATGGTTCACCGCCAAAAGTGTTAGGACAACTAATATTCATTTCGTAAAAAGAATGCTTGACCTGACTTTGTTCAAACAGGCGGAAAGAATTAACAATATCCAAAAGCTGTTCCTTAGTCGATTCAAAAACCTTGTTAGTAGCGGCAATGGAAACACCAATAGGATAAGCAAAAGTCAAACCGGTCAGTTTATCAATAATGGCTTGAGCACCAATATTTTTAAGACCTTTATTAACTAGCAATGCTTTTGAATTTGGAAATCTACCAAGTCTAGGTTTGGGATTGCCTTCGTATGGCAAATAAGTAATTGAGCCAATCATCTGAAAACCAAAGCCAACTTCAGGCAAAATTTGAGTCAAATCTGCGTTGTAATCAAAACCAGCAGCCAAACCAATTGGATTTTTGAAGACCATTCCATCAATTTTCTTAACTAATTTTTTATCTTTAAAATCAAACAAGAATCTCGTTAATTTTCTGGTAAAAACGTGGCTACCCAACAACTTGCCAGTTTTAGTCATGCGATTGTGAACAAACTCAGCGTCAAACAAAAACATAATTTTTTTCAAAATTTGATAGCCGCTAGCAATAATTCTATTTTTCAAAACAAAGGATTTCTTTTTTCTGACGAAAAAATAATGAACTGCATTTACCAAAAAAATTAAGGCACAAATTCCAGCAGAGGCCAAACAATATAGACACCAACCTTTGATCAACACTCCCATAACAAAAACTAAATACAAAGAAAACAGTCCGCCAAAAGTACTAGCCAATAATAAAATGTCTTCGTTTTTCAATTTCCCAACTTTAATTTTCACCTCCATTAAAGTTAAAGATGCCAAAATAAAAATAAAAGCATAATAAACCAACCCAAAAACAGAAAGTGGAATTGGACCAACATTGGCCCAAGGAGAACTTAAAACGGTTTCGCAGGCAAAACCAGGACTACAAGGAGGAATAATATTATTAATCTTGTTATATGTTAGGTAGCCTGCATCGAGAATACCCAGCAACGATAAAACCACGAGTGGTAAAACGAAACTAGTTTTCATAGGGATATTGTACTCTAATTTTGCTTTTTGCAAAGATAATAATCATTCAAATTATTTGATTTGCCATCGCAGGAAAAGTTATCTAATAATTCCAAACCAGCACTTTTAATTAACTCATTCATCTCTTCGGGTAAAATTAAATGGCAAAATCTCACCGCATTTTCTCCTCGTTGCCAATCAAGTAAAAAATCACCATTTTCTATTTCGTCTTTTTCAAAATCAAAATTAGAAAAACCTAATTGTCTTTTCATCAAGTTTTCGTCACGATCAAATCGCCATGCTGCCACAGCAATCAAACCATCATTATCTATTTGTTCAGCTAGCATTTGCATGAATTTTTTTCTCAATTCAAAACTAGGTAAATGATGAAGAAAACCAAATGCCACCACCAAATCAAATTCGCCGTAATCCATACCTTTACTTCCCTCTTCAGCGGCTATTAAATTTTCTACCACATCAAACTTCTCCAAACGGAAATTGTCTTCGTCATTTTTAAACAAATCATGTTCTCTGCCTTTTTTAAGCAAATCTCTATTTGAATCAACACCTAAGTACCTAAGACTAAGATTCTTACTGGCTAGAAAATGTGCGAAGCGACCATTACCGCAGCCAATATCTAACACAAATAATTTTTTGTGCGAATTTGTTAAGTCGACAAATGCAGACGACTCAAACATTTTATCCCAACCCTCCCAAGCCTTTAGTCTTGTTTCATTAAATTCTTCAGCCACAATTTCATAAAATTTTTTGTTCAACTGATTTAATCGATTTATCGTCAATTTTTTCATAGGGGGGTTTATTTTATCAGGGTTTTCGAGTAAAATCCTCTTATTACCTTAAGTGCTCTAAATAATAGAAAGTAAATTTATGCCAACGATCAAAGCAGGCAACATTTCAAAAGGCATGTACCTTGATTTTAAGGGTACACCACACTTAGTCATTAAAGCAGAATTTCATAGTCCTGGAAAAGGCTCAGCTTTTTGTAAAGTCAGAATGAAGAACGTCAAAACTGGCTCAAGTTTAGATTTCACTTATAAATCTAGCGAGCAAGTTGAATACTTCGAACTCTCTCAAAGAGAAATGCAATTCCTTTATTTGACTGGTGAAGAAGCTGTTTTCATGGATCCACGTACTTACGAACAAGCAGAAATTCCTGTTTCTTTACTAGATGGCAAAGAAGGATTTTTGACATCTGATATTAATGTCTATATTTTGTTCCATGGCGAAGAAGCATTAGGCGTGACATTGCCACCTAAAGTTAAATTAAAAGTCGCTGTTGCTGAAGAAGCTACTGCTGGTAATCGTGTCAATGCTCCTAAGAAGCCTGTAACTTTAGAAACTGGACTTGAAATTCAAGCTCCAATCTTCATCAAACCAGGTGATGTGATCATGGTTGATACAGAAACTTTCGAATACGCTTCCCGCGTCAATTAAGGTTAATAAAAAAATAAATCTTAAGACCCAACTAAGACTTGGGTCTTTTTGTAAAAAAATTGAAAAATGCTTATAGATGTAAAGACCCCTCCTTAAACACAAACATATTATATCACTTTGCCATGTTTTGATCATCTTTTTCACTATTTTTTGCTATAAAACATTTGCTCTTTGACATCATGCTTTTTTCCTTCTAAATTAAAGTCTGGTATGAACATCGAGGACGAACATCTGTTGTTAGCTAGATTTGATCAAAATAGTTACGCCAATGCCTTCATTTGAAGCTTTTACCAACGAAGGAAGAATTATCATCAAAAGAAAATCTGGTAAAAAATACCAACTCGGTATGAGTGGTTGCCCTGCGATAGATAGTCAAAATCGCTTGATTGGAGTGTTGGTCAAAGGTGCCGACGATGATGGGGAGAAAGTTTATCTAGAGCCAGCTGTGGCACTTTGAAAGAACCCGATTTCGTTTTACAATAATATCCATCTAAACATTCATTGATATGATCAAAAAAATTTTAGGTTTAGTTCTCATTTTTTCTTTGTTTTTTCTTTCCCGTCACTATATTTGGAAGTATTGGCCAACTAACTATTCCGACGTTCGCACAGATTACGAACGCTACGCTAGAATGTGGCATTATGGTCTGATTCCTTATACTCATCATTTTTACGAATATCCACCCGTCACCATTCCTATTTTAAGTTTACCGCTAAAATACGAGCATCTTGGCGTAAACTACTATCACAACTACCGCTTTGAAGTACTGCTAACAGACATTGTATTTTTTGTCATTTTTGTTGCCAGCGTTTCTTTGTTATTTAAAAATAAGCCTGCTTGGCAAAAATACTTATCGATCTTTTTTTACTTAATCATCACCACAATTTCTAAGAACTTTTTTTATGAAGGACTAGACTTGATGTTTACCGCCAGTATTATGACGGCTTTTTTTGCCACAGTTTGGCTTAATAACCAAAGGCTCATACCTAAAGTTATCATTTGGTTTTTCTTCTGGCTTTCCACGGGGATTAAGTTTTTGACTTTACCTTTGATGGTGCCGATTTTTTTCGCCCTACATAGCAATTTTAAAAAAGATTTATTGGCAATGATTGTTGGTTTTATATTGGTCTGGGGTTTTCCAATTATTTTGTACGGCAAAACTTTGGCCGTGCCATTTCACATTAATTTTGATCGACCGATGAAGTACTCATCTTTCCCATCGTATGTCGTTCAAATCATTGATAACTTCACACTTACCGAAACCCATAGTCCCAACCCACCAGATTTTGCTCTCTTTGGGCCAGTGGCGGAACGTGTGACAGCTATTGATGAAATATTATTCCCCTTAAGCATGCTCATTTGGCTTTTCTGGTCTATCTATTTTATCTACAAGCAAAAGTATCCAGCTCACAATCTAAAAAATATTTTTAACGACATTTTTGTCGAGCTCAAAAAACCGAGTCTTTTAACAAGGGAAATCCAGTTTTTGTCTTTGATTAGAATCTTTGGTGTCTATTTATTTACCCTCTTTATCTTTGCCAAAATCTTTTCGCAACCATTCCACATTTGGTACATGGCTTTGTTTGCCATTTATCCATTCTTAAACAAGAGAAAACCTTATCTATTATGGCTTGCTGGCTTGCTGATGGTCATCCAAGATACCACCACCCTTTTTTATCTACCAGCCGGACAAACATTGGGCGTCCACAATTACCTATGGGGGTATACTTTCAAATACCTTTTGATGTTTACAGCTTACTTCTATTTCTTAAAAGACACTTTGAAGTTCAAGCTCATTTCCTCACAAAAACAATTGCGTTAGGAACATTTCTTCCAGGTCCCACCGCATAGCCACCTGACCAAAGAGCTGTCGAGCCACCACTGTCCAAATTGAGGGCATTATCCATACCTAGAGCTTTCATCGCACGAGCTGATTCTGCCACAGTCGCACCGTGAACTACACCGATATAGACGGTATTGCCTTTATTTGCCACAAAACTACGATTACCTTTACTGCCTTTTTTTGGATCATCATCACCGCCGAATCTGACTTCCCCACTACTTAAAAGCAAAGGATAATTAGAAAGAAGGCCATCCACCCTTGTGTCCCTACCCCATTCTTGAGCAGCGCCGACGAAGCGAATGCCGCCACCTGAAAAAATCACCGCTGGGTTAGTGCTATAAACATTGTTGGCTGAATAAAAATAGACTTTATTTTTATTCATCACCAACAAGTCAAAGCTATTAGTTTTGCCTGCAAAGAAGCAATGTTTTTATTAAGTGTTGTAATAGTTTCTTGTGACTCTGAAAGTTGATCTTTGGCCAATTGGTTAAATAAAAGCGCCAAACCCTCCTCTAATTCTTCAGTATCAGCGTCTAACTCTTCCAACTTTAAAATTTCTTCATAAGCGTCGACGGCTGCCGCATAAATTTTCTTGAGCTCAACCAATCTTTTTTCTAAGTCATCATTGCGAAGCTTTTGATCAACGTTTTATAGGACCTATAGCTCACTTTCTGTTTTTTGAAGTTTTTGTTGAGTTTCAGATAAGCTGATTTGCAAATTCTCCGTACTTAACTGATACTGCACGCGTCTTTTGAACTCTTGAAATAAGAAATATGCCGATACAAGCAAAGCCACAATTAGTAAAAAGAAACGAGGCTGTGGTTTGTTTGTAGGAGAAAGAAAAGGTCTTTTATTTTTTATTGAAAGGCTTTTTTCCGCTCATATCTTGATTGTATTAGTTTGCAACTTCGCACATTAGATCAAAAAGCTTTCTGGTAGTATTGGCGTTACGAATGGTCATTTGTTTATAAAGCTTCGTGCCAACCAGTTTTAGCATGCCACTCTTGGTTATATTTTCTCTTTTCACCGACCAAATAATTGCTCCCCTAAGGTAAATACAGTTATCAAATTCTTTTTTAACTGGCAACTGATCTAATAAATCTTCACCGTCGGCTTCATCCCATAAAAACATGACGTCGCATTTCATATCTTCGTTGTTGAGACAGCTATCAGGCAGCTTCGCCATTACCGTTTTCATAAAGTCAAAATCTCGAAGTAAAACTTTAACTGCAAATCCAAAAGTTTTTTCTATTTTCTCTTCGAGTAAACTCGTCATCTGACCTAAATCTTCTGACGAACTTTCAAAAATGACATTGCCTGAATTGATATATGTTTTGACTTTAGAAAAACCAAGCTCCTCAAAAACAGCTTTGAGTCTTTTCATCTCAACTCGGTTATTACCACCAACATTGATTCCTCTTAATAATGCAACAAAGATCATGATAGCTGATTATTTTTTCTTTTGAGCTTCGCCATAAGCCATCATCACCATTCCTTGAACAAAATCCAAAACTGCAGCCATACCCAAAACGTAAACCCAAGAACTAATACCGAGGCCGATTGCTTCTGCTAAGCGAGCTAATATCCACAAATAAACAACGTTAATAATAAGGTAGCCCAACATCCAGTGTTGAGGTGTTAAAACCATTTGCTTGCGAATTTCGATTTCTGTAAAAAGTGGCAAAGCCAAAGTAGCTACCCAAGCCAAAACACCTGAGCTCAAAATTAAAGCCATATAGTAAGAAAGACTCATAGTGCCAAGAACAATGTTATTAGGAAAAACTACATTAGCTAAGGCAATAACTAAGGCATTAACAAGCCAAATCAAGAAGAAAGTGATACTCATCTGAGTATTGGGATTACTTTTTGGAATTGGATAAGATTGACTTGCCATAACATGCTTTATTCATTTTTACTAAACTTAGAATAACACATCAAGCTCTTTTTGAGCTCAACCGTTTGTAAAATCCAGATTTTACTTCAATCGTTCAAGAACACCACGACGTTTGACGATATTTTTATAATCCCATTGGATTTAATTTAATAGGCATCAGCCACCACTAGCGCCAGCATTGAGGTAGGCGTCATAGGTTAATTTAGACAAATCTTCCTTAGACATATTATCGAGGTTTATGATTTTGCCTTGTCTAGCCATCGAATCAAAAGCTCCCCAAAGCATGTAAGCTACGCCGCGATTTTCGTTAAATATTTGAGTGTTTTCTGCTGCCAAAACAGCATCTATACCCCTAAACTCCACGTCAACATTGTTGGTATATTTCGCCACACCAGCTCTAACCGCCTCGAGCATGTCTGGATCAGCCAAAACTTTTTTGGCCAAATCAAAAGCAACTTTTTGGGTATTAATTTTTTCTACTATTTCTTCACCTATCATAAAAGTGTCTCCTTTAACTACAATAATACTGCTGAAAGAGCAAAAGTAGCAAGCTACCCTTTAAACAGATTTAAGAAAGTTTTCGATGTCTCTATCACTTTTAATATGAATAAAAAGTTGATCGGTTTTATGTTTGTGGATTCGCTCGAGCATTTCTTCTCTGGGATAGCTCCAGATCCATTTAATAAATCCAAGATCAATTTTATCGTGGTTATCACCACCAATATCATGCCTAATTCGACCAAAGTTTTTTAAATAACGCCAAACCACACGAAGTAAAGAAAGCTGTTTAGGAAAATCAAGAAAAATAATCGTGTCAGAAGCTGGAATTCGTATATCAAAAGTGCTTCGATAGTTACCATCCATTATCCACTTCTCGTTTTTAACTAGCTCGTGCACCTTTGTTCGCCACTCTTCTTTGGCTGGTTTTGTCCAATTTGGCTTCCAATAATGAAAATCTAAATGAATAATGGGGAGCTTAAGTCTTTGAGCAAGTTTTTGGCTTAATGTTGTTTTTCCTACTCCACAGTTACCAATCACCAGAATTCTTTTCATAACTTGATCATAACTATTGAAAATTTGGGGGTGGCTGACGAGACTTGAACCCGCGACCTCCGCTTTCACAGAGCGGCGCTCTAACCAACTGAGCTACAGCCACCATATTTTAATTACTCAAGATTGAAAAGCCTTGATCAACCAAAAGTGCGCCAAACAGGACTCGAACCTGTGACCTACTGCTTAGAAGGCAGTCGCTCTATCCAGCTGAGCTATTGGCGCATCTAGGAGATATATTATAACTCACCATTAAAAATCTTGCTACAATACAGTCGCAATGACATCACAACGGATCAAATATTTACTTTGCTTTGTTTTAGCTTCGATTTGGTTGTCTCATTTGCTTCAAGTTTTTGTTCCAGAAACAGGTTTTGACGCCTTGTGGTACCACTTGCCGGTGGTAGAGGCGATCGCAAGAAACGGTGGACTAATTTATCTTCCCGATCTATATCAATCAGTTAATCCCTTATTTGCTGACCTGTTCTTTTTAATTGGATTTATTGTCGCCAAAGATTTTGGCACCAAGGTTGTCGCTTATTTATTTAGTCTCTTTTTAATTTTTGGCAGTTTCAAGTTGACTCGAAAGTTTTTATCCACCAATTGGTCTTTGCTACTAATAATTTTGGTTTCCACTTTCCAGGTTGTAGCTTGGCAATCAGCTAGTTTTTATGTTGACGTCGCCAAAGCAGCCTTTGAAATTTCTTCCCTATATTTTTTATTCAACTTTAAGAAATCTCAAACCAAAAGAGATTTATGGCTAGCGGGTCTATTTTTTTCTGCATCATTAGCTACCAAACTTTTTAGTTTATTTTTGTTGCCTGTATTTTTATTTTTAGTTTATTTATTCAGCACCAAAGAAAAGAAAACCAATTTATTAATTTTTTCTTTGGTTTCACTCATCTTACCAATGCCCTTTTATAGCTTCGCTTACTTTAATATTGGCGATGCTTTTTATTCATTCAATATCCATACCAATAAATTGCTAGAAATTGGTGGTCATGAAAACAAAATGATTTATTTAAGAGAAACACTTAGATACTTTCCGCTTTCTCTTCCTACTTTAACTTTGGCCAAAGATTATGTTTCGATTATTTTTATTATCTTTTTGCCACTCATTTATTTTTATAAAAAATTACTGACTCACGAAAAAACTTTTCCTTTGTTCTTTTATTCAATCGCTCAATATTGTTTATGGTGGTTTTTACCACCTCAATCGACTCGTTACGCGCTTTCTGGTTTTATCACTTTGACGATTCTTTACTTTGTCTTTTTCAAATTTGTTATCAAAAAACATTCATCTTTTTTTTGGCCAATTATTGCCTCAATTTTATTGGCGATTTCTATAAACTTCGCTCCACGCTTGATCGTTAATTTACGATCACTCAAATATCTAAAAGGTCAACAAACTAAAGTTGAATACCTCGAGCAATTTTACGATGGCTCAATTGAACGTAATATAAAAGAGTGGCACTTTCGCGCCACTCTTTAAATCACCGGTTCGGTGAGGAACCCTCAATTATTTCTTTTTTGATTTTGGTTTAGCTGCTTTAGCCTTAAACACAACCTTTGCATTCTTAGCGGTCTTTACAGCTTTCTTTGCCACAGACTGGGCTTTTGCTACAACTTTCTTTTTGAATGATTCTGGATTCTTTTTATATTCTGCGCCAACTTTCTTTGCTTTAGTAGCAACTTTTTTGGCCACACTTTTTGCTTTTACTCGATTTTCTGGTTTAGACAAAAATAAAGCAGTAGCACCGGCAGCCAAACCTACTACGAAAGAAAGCAATCCTGAATTTTTCTTAGACATAGACACTTTCTATTTGATTATTACTAAATTTAATTTTAGCGATATTTGCTATTACTTGCCAAGTAGTAATTAGCGCTACACCAACGAAAAAGCCCCCGTGTTACCGGGGGCTCAAACTATGACAAACAAATCTTAAGTCAATTATTTAACATCTAACAAAGACATGGTGTTAGTGAAACCACTCTTTTTCCAGTGTTTGCCGTGAACCATTAATACTGTTTCTCCGGCTGCCACAACACCTTCTTTTTTGAGTGCTTCAGCTAATTCATCAACAGCCAATTCTGCGCCCTCAACCAAATCAATAATGTGAGGAATAACACCATAACTCAAAGCTAAAGCTCTGTAAGTAGCTGGAGTACTAGTCACAGCGTGAATTGGTAATTGTGGTCTAAATCTAGACAACATTCTGGCGGTAGCGCTGGTTTCGGTAAGCACCACCATTTTGTCAATTTTGATTAATTCGTTTTTCAACAATTCAGCTACAGCATCCACGATTGCTGATACTTTGTTGTTTTCCAATTCATGAACAAATCTATCTTGAACCAATGGTTCATTGAAGTTAGCAATTTTAGCTTGGGTTTCTACAGCACGAACTGGATACTCACCGATAGTTGTTTCTTCGGACAACATCACTGCATCAGTTCCATCATAAATTGCGTGAGCAACGTCAGAAACTTCAGCGCGAGTTGGGCGTGGATTCTTAACCATTGATTTCAACATTTGAGTAGCAGTGATAACTGGCAAACTGGCTTGACGACATTTTTCAATCATGACGTGTTGCCATTTCACCAATTGTTCAAAGGCCACTTCAACACCTAAGTCACCACGAGCAATCATCACAGCATCAGACACAGCAATGATTTCATCTAAATTGTCCAAGGCAGCTTGATTTTCAACTTTAGCCACGATGCGAGCTTTAGAGCCTCTTTTGTCTAAAACTTCACGAAGCATTTTGATGTCAGCAGCATCACGAACGAATGACAAAGCCACAAAATCCAAAAGATCTGGATCAATACCATTGATGTAATCCATGTCTCTTTCGGTCAAGGAAGGCATATCTAAAATTACACCTGGAGTGTTCATAGTTTTTCTGTGACCAACTTGACAGTCATGAATTGTTTCAGCCTCAAAGAAATCTTCGCCGGTTTTAACAATCACGAATTCACAAGAGCCGTCATCCAATAAAACTAAGTCACCTTTTGACATACTTGCCACCACATCTTGTGGAATAAAAGCAATTTTGTTGGCAGTGCTGTGTTCATTGGAGGTGAAAGTTAAAATTTCTTTTGATTTGAGCGGGAAACCTTGCTCACCTGGAAGATTGATTCTGACTTCTGGTCCTTGAAGATCGAGTAAAGTAGCGACTGGTACGCCCATTTCTTCAGAAACCTCGCGAACTCTCATCACGCGATCGTTGTGCCATTCTGGAGTAGAATGTTTGGTATTAAATCGCGCCACATTCATGCCGGCATTAATTAACTCAGCTAAGACTTCCTTTGATTCTGTAGCTGGGCCAATTGTAGCCACGATTTTGGTATTTTTTTGCATATAAAAACCCTAATTTTTACCTAATAAATATGTACCTCCACATAAGAAATTGTATTATACTCCTAGATAAAAAACTAGTCATATAGTATATATAAATATTATTCAAAATTTGGAAAAAAATTAAGAAAGAACTATGTCTGACGATCAAAACAAACTCCAATCGGGTGATGATTTGGCTTTAGATGCTTTATCAGAAGCCAGCCAAGCTACACCAGCACTAGAAGCTGGCGAAGATTTTGACTCCGATGATGAAGTCACCAAATCTAATCAATTAGCCGCCACCCTCGCTTCTCTTCAAGGTGTTATCGAACGTAATGCTCAACATCTCGAAACCATTGAGCATGAAATGAAGGAAAAGCGCGAAGCTTTGAAAAATGTTTTTGAAAATGACTCCCAACTAGATGCTGCCGAAACTCAAGCCAAAGAGTCATCCAACAAAGTTAAAGAGCGTCGTTCTCAACTTCAATCAGACCCCCAAGTCACATCTTTGAAAGTTCAAATCGGCGAACTTTCTCAACAAAAAAAGGAAATTGAAGAAACTTTGAGTAACCACTTGGTTAATTACTACTCAATTACCAACTCCAAAAGCTTTGACACCAGCGATGGCGATCAATGGGAGTTTTCAGTCAAAGCCAAAGTCAAAAGCCGCAAAAAATAGTCTAGAATAGGCATGAAACATGCCAGTTCTTTCAGCTAATTTCCAGAAAGCTTACCAACTTTTAAACCCAGCACAAAAACTGGCCGTCGATGAAATTGATGGGCCTGTCATGGTTATTGCCGGACCAGGCACAGGTAAAACTCAGGTTTTGACGACCCGTATTGCCAATATTTTGCGCCAAACAGATACAGAGCCCAGAAACATCTTAGCTCTTACCTATACCGAGTCAGCAGCCACCAACATGCGCGAACGCTTGGTCAAGATGATTGGTAAAGAAGGTCATTATGTTCAAATTTCTACCTTTCACGCTTTTTGCAGCGAAGTCATCTCCACCCACTCCGAATATTTTTCTTTGAGCCAAGAAGCCCAACCGCTCACTGAACTAGAACGATTTGAAATACTCACTAGCATTATTGACCAACTTGATTTAACTACTCTCAAACCACTCAATGATCCTTATCATCACCTCAAAGATATTAGCGGTCGAATTAGTGAGTTAAAAAGAGAAAACATTTCGCCAGAGCAATTATTAGATTTGGTGGAAATTGAAGAACAGAGATTGGAAGATGATTTAAAGGCACTGGAAAAAAGAAATTTACAAAAAAAGATTGAAAAGAATCGTGAATTGGCCCAGGTTTATCTAAGTTATCAAAAACTATTAAGCCAAAAACAACGCTACGATTTTGAGGACATGATCCGTTTTGTGATTGAAGCTTTTGATAGTAACGATGAATTGTTATTAGAGTATCAAGAAAATTTACACTATTTTTTAATTGACGAATATCAGGATACCAACGCCGCTCAAAATCAAATCATCGATAAATTGGCTTCATATTGGGAAGATAAACCCAATGTTTTTGTCGTTGGCGATCCCAATCAATCAATTTTTAGATTTCAAGGTGCATCTGTCGAAAATGTTTTGGCTTTTATAGATAAATATCCGCTGGCCAAAGTTATCACTTTAACTACTGGCTATCGCTGTCCCCAACCAATTTATGATTTGGCGCATCAACTAATCAGGCAAAATAATTTGACCCAAGCTCAAGATCTTACACCCAACCTCAATCCTATTAGATTGGCTGTGCTTAAAGAACTTGATAAAAAATTAGTCGGTAAAAAAGTTACAGACAAAATTGTTGAGCTAAATATTGCTCCATCTAGAACCGCAGAAATTATTCAAATTGCCGAAAAAATTAAAGATCTTAATCTAAATAAAAAAGTTCGTCTCCAGGACATTGCTATTCTCTATCACGATAATGCCGACGCCGAAATTATTAAAGAAGTCTTAGCCAAATGGAATTTAGATTTTAATGTTCAAAGCACTGATGATGTTTTGGCCAATGAGCATATTAGACAACTGCTGGAATTTTTCAGAATTATCAATCACATCAATGATGACGACCGCGAGTTAAATGTGTTTCAAGTTCTGTCATATAAATGGCTCAAAACTGACAAACTAAAATTGATGAAACTTGCCAAGATCGCCACCCTACAAAGTCTTTCACTTTTTGAATGTTTAGATCATGGTTATACACAAATCACCACAGAAGCAAAGAAATATGATTTAAGCGAAGAAGACTTCCAAGAACTTCAGCAACTTTTAGAAAAATTGCGTAATTATAAAGTTGAAGATCTTAATTTGACCTTCAGCGAATGGTTTGAATTTATCATCAATGAGAGTGGCTTTTTGAAGTATGTAAGTGAACTAGATAACAGCCTAGAAATAATTCTCAATTTAAAAACACTCTTTGATCAAATTAAAAACCTCAATCAATTAAATCACGATCTTAAGCTGGATAACTTTTTATCTGCCCTTGATTTAATGACCAATTACCATCTCACTATCAAAGCAGAAACCATTAAACTCAAAGACGACGCCGTTCATCTTTCTACGGTTCACAAAGCCAAAGGCCAAGAATGGGAGCATGTTTTTGTAGTAGGTCTTGAAGATAAAAAATGGGGCAATCGTAGAAAGAAAAGTTCTATCGATCTGCCAGAAGGTGTGGTTAAAAATATTAGTTTAGAAAAAAAAGATCGTGACGAAGATGACCGTCGCCTTTTCTATGTCGCTTTGACTAGAGCTCGAAATTGTCTATATCTAAGTTTGGCCAAAACTTACATGAGCAACAATCAAGAAAAATCTAGACCCCAATCCATTTTCATTTCCGAAATTGAAAACCCATCACATATCAAAACTAACGATGAAGTTTCTGTATCCGACGAATTATTGGCAAAACTGGTCCAAATTCCAGAAAAAAATCTAAACCATGATCAAAAGTTAAAAGACTTTTTTGGAGCAATTGTCAAAAATTATCAGTTGACTGTTTCTGACTTGAAAATTTATCTCCACGACCGACAAGAATTTATTGAAAAAGTTTTACTGCGTCTCCCTACAGCCAAAAAACCTTTCTTTGCTTTTGGCACTGCCATTCATGCTGCTTTGGAATTTATGTACGCTGAATACAAAAAAACACAACATTTTCCAACATTGCAGGCAGTACAAGAAAACTTCAGATACCATCTGAGCAAAGAAGTTTTGTCCTCTGCAGAATTCTCAAGAAGGCTTAAAAATGGCAATGAGGTTTTGAAGAAATATTATGAAGAAAATTCCACCAAGGAGTTTTCCATTTGGGGCCTGGAAAGAAAATTTGGTGGTTTTAAAAACCCAATTGTTTTGGAAGACAATTATTTAATTGCCGGCCGCGTCGACAGACTAGACCAAATTGATGAAAAAACCAAACAAGTCAAAGTCATTGATTACAAAACAGGCAAACAAAAAACAGCCAATGAGATCGATGGTAAAGTAGGACTTAAAGATTGCTCAGAGCGAGAATTATCATTGCCAGAAAGCATTAGAGGTCATTACAAAAGACAATTACTTTTTTATAAACTCTTAGTGGAAAATGACAAAAACCTCAACTTGACCGTCACCCACGGTGAATTTGAATTTGTCGAGCCAAAAGAAAACGGCAAATTGGTCAATAGATTATTTGAGCTAAAAGACGAAGATGTCGCAGAACTAAGAAAGTTAATTATCCAAGTTTTAGATGAGATTAAAAACCTAGAATTTCTGAACGAAAGCTCTCAATAACCTATCTTTTGAAGATTTTAAATCTCACTTCACCATTACTGCCATAAATAATTTTGTCGGCAGATTTTTCTAACAGGTCTGTATCATTTTTGCTCGATACGATAATAGCGTTTTCGCGACTCACGTCTCCTTCGTTAACATCTTTGAACTCATATTTAACCAATGATCCACCTTGATACCAAATTGGATTAGTCTTTCTAGCAAAAAGAGCAAAAATGTATGGTTGACCATAATCACTGGTAAAAACAATTTTGTCGACATCATTTTCAAATTGTTTAACATAATTAAAAGCTTCCAAATATCCGTCAGCAAAATCATCGGTGCTATCTTTTGAAAAATTGACGAAATAATGGTTCAAATAGCTCACAAACAACAAACTCTGCCACAAAAGCAAAGTTCCCATCACACTCACCCAGACCATATTTTTTTCACCATGTGATCCGGAAATTATTTGATTAAGTTTGGATTTCAAAATTAATTCAGACAAATATCGAAGCCCCATCAAAGCTAAAATAATAAATCCTGGTAAAGCTAACAAAGAGCGATTGCTATGTGGAACTAGCTCGGCACCAAGAGCAGCTGGCAAAACACCAATTGTTATCCAAGCCATAGTTAATCCCCAACCCTTGGTAGATTTGAAACGAAAAACAGAAACAAAACCTAAAATAATCAACAGAAAAACCGGCATTAAAAAGACACCCCAGACTCCATCGCCGTGCCTCAAGGTATGAGTTTCACCAAAAACTAAATATGTTGGCGAAAAATGAGCAAAAAATTGACTAAACAAAATTGTAACCATTTCCAAAATTGAATCAGTTTTGGCAACAATCAAAGTACCAGCTCGCTCCAAACCTTTGCCATACAAACTATCTTTAATCAGTGGATAAAGTAAAGCTAATCCACCAATCACAAATAAAGCAATTTGCTTCCAATTGGCTTTTAGCTTATCTCTAAACTGCCAAGCAGTAACAACGCCAAGTAGTGGCACCACGAGCTTAGCACTATGGTAAGTGTAAACATTAATAACTGCACTCAAAACAGCAACGCTTAAAAATAATTTATTTATCTTTTTCCCTGCCAAACCAACTAATAATGAATAGCTACCAATAATAAGTAGTGTCAAAGACAATCCAGATTCAAATCCTGTTCGACTATAATGAATATGCCAAGGGCTAGTAGCCAAAATAAATCCACCCAGTAAAGCTAGAGCTCTTTGTTGATTTTCTGGCCAAGAAAAAACCTTGCCCCATTCTTTAACCAATAAAATCATAGCTCCTACGGCAACTATTCCTCCAAGGGCAAAAGGCAATCTCAATGCCCATAAATTAAGACCAAATATTTTTGTGAATGCACCACTCAAATAAATAGCCGCTGGCGCTTTATAATCACCAAACGACCTAAAAGACGTGGGCAATCTGGTTAGCCACTCATCTCTTCTAGTAGTCCAGATAGCATGTCCATTGTAACCAATAGCGGCTTCATCCCATGTCATACCATGAGGTACAAAACCTAAATCATAAAATCTGATTAATCCAGCAAAAAAAATAATCACCAAGCTAATAACCAAAAACCACTGCTTCTGAAGAAAGTTTTTCATATCATCCAATATATCTTTTATAAAACCAATAAGGTTGCCAGATTACAAAAGCAATCTTTTGCCACAAGTCACTATTTTTCCAAGTAAATTTCAAAGAATTACTCCAACTTATTTCTGCCAATCTTTTTTCTCCAAAAACATCTTTATTAGTACTTTCATGATTATGATCAACCACAGCGTTTTGCTCAAATAAGACTTTCCACCCATTTTTTCTGGCTTGAAAACACAAATCAATATCTTCCCAATACGCTGGATAAAAACGCTCATCAAAGCCACCAATAGTCAGCCATTTTTTTCGATCAAACATACCACTTCCGCCAATCACCCAAGCCGTCTCACCACTAGTTAATGGTGTTTTTTTGCCATGCATGAACAAGCCTCTTTCAAACCAAAGTTTATTTTTGCCATGCTCTTCACCATTAGTTTCTTTTTCCAAGCAACCAACCGCAAAAACATCATCGCCGTCAAAGTGTTCAAGTAGTTTCTCTACACAACCCGCATGCGGACTAACATCATTGTTAAGCAAAAAAATATAGTTATTTTTCGCCAGTTTTACTGCTTTGTTACAACTAGCTCCAAATCGCAGGTTCTTTTGATTTACTACAATTTTAAGCGTTGCTCCTCTGGCTTCAACCTTTTTTCGAACAACTTTTTCAAGCCAACTAGCTGTATCATCGCTGCCAGCATCTTCAATAATCAACAATTCATCACCACGTCTAAGCTCAGCAATTACCTGAGGTAAATTATTTTCCAAAAGTTTTTGAGCTTGAAAAGTTGGTATTACTACAGAAATTAACTTAGCCATTAATCATTTTCCACAAAGTGGATTCAAACTTTTTCTCACTAAATTCCTCTGCTCTTTTGAGGGCAGTATTTCCTGTTCGGCTCAGAAGCCTGTCATTATTTATTAATTGCCTGGTCAAAGCCACACATTCTTCTTGATCATTCCACAACCACTTCTTAAGTAAACCGCTCAAAATTTCTTTTTGTCCACCTTTATTAATAACAATTGGCGCTGCCCCAAAACTCATAGCTTCCACAGTACTAATGCCGAAGTGCTCGCATTTGGCTGGCTCACTAGCCTCATCAATACCGTAGCCAGTGGCGTGCCAATAAATACTGGCTTCTTTATAAAGTTCAATTAAGTTTGCCCGAGAAATACCAGTCATGATTTTGACATTAAGACCCTGCGCTCTATCTTTGACGGTTTGCAAATAAAACTCATCTTCGACTGAACCTGCCAAAACCAAAGTCCAATCTTTTGCATTAAGTTTGGCAAAAATATCAACCAAAACATCTTGTCTTTTAGAATGAAGATGACTGAAAAAACGACCAACATTTAGAATTATTTTTTTCTTATTTTTTGCCTGCGGTTGCGGATTGACTATCACAGGATAGTGAACATAATTTACCTTGGTAAACCAACTTTTTTCTATTACTCTCTTAGTGAAATGCGAATTGGTATTTTTTACTTGCCAATTCCACAACTTAAGTCTGTCCAAAGGCTTCCATAGTAGATTGGTGAATGGTATTTGAATATGAAGAATGTTCTTTTTTGCCAAGGAAAAAAATAAACTTCCATCAGTAGCATAATAGAGAACGTCAAATTTTTTGGTCCATTGCAACTTACTCCAAAAACTAGCATCAGTGCCCAAAGGTGAAGCAATAAAATTAATATTTTTATGCAACTTCTCACCCAAAAATTTTTCGTAAATTTGGCGAAGTTTTATATTTTGTGATGGTGATAAAGAGTCTAAAGAAGAAATAGCAATATAAACTAAAGTTTTTTTCGCCAATGTCTGTGCCACAGTAAACAAATATTTTTCTCCGCCACCGTGGTGCTTGGGAATATAGGGAGAATAAAGGCAAATTGTCATGTTAATTTTTCAACAGATCTTTGTGCTTTGACCAATCAGTAGCTAAATCTCGTTCAATTTTTTCATATCTTTCTGGCAAAGTTGGTCGTTGTTGCAATTCCCAAACTTGGATATAAACCATGACTCGGTTCATTCCCTGAACCAAAGCTTCAACTAAACCTGCCATGCCGTCTTTATAGCCTTTTTTCAAAATTGCACGACGGAAAAACTCCATCACTCCTTTTCTAATCAAGGTCATGAGCGTTACTGGTTTAATTCCCGAATTAGCCAAGAGCTCAGCTTCAGCCAAAGTCCATTCTGCTGATTTGTGTAAATTTTCTTTGGTGGAACGATGAGTTAGGTGAATCAATGGTTGCTTAACAGTAACAGCTCGACCTAAATAAACTGGACTCTCATGAATTTTTCCTTGCCATTCAGACAAAGATTCTCTTTTGAAAACTCTAGTCACCAAGTCATCATCCCAACCACCATTGCTAAACTCATAACCATAACAAAAATTTTGTCGATGCATTGAGATTGCATTGACATTATTTGTTTCTATTGTCACCAGAATTTCCCTTGCCAAAGCTGAAGTTACTCTTTCATCAGCATCAACATACATAATCCAGTCTGTTTTACTTCTCTTCAAACCTTCATTTCTGACTTTAGAAAAATCTTGACTAGAAAAGCTGACAACTCTTGCGCCCAACTTTTCTGCCAGAGCAGCAGTGGTATCAGTTGACCCATTGTCGATCACAATTACTTCATTACACCAACGCAAACTCTCAATGCAGTTGGCAATCATTTTCTCTTCGTTTTTGGCAATAATGATAGCAGTAATACTCATGAGATGATTGGTTTTTTACCCATATTATTGGTAAGAAAATCGTTAAGTGCCTGTTTTTCTACAGATGAACCATTAAACAAAATACCTAAAATTAATCTCAAAGCGACATACTTCACTTTATAGTCACCATGACGCTTGGCTAACCACAATCTATTTCTGGTTTGGTAATAAAGTTGCGTTGGAGAACCAGATCCACCGCTAGAGCCAGCATTTTTGTGCCAGACAATCGAATCTGGACAATACAATAATTGGTATCCAGCGTTTTTGACACGCAAAGAATAATCTACATCTTCAGCATACAAAAACAGATCTTCATCTAACTGACCTACTGTTTCAATTACCTGCCGAGGAACTAACAAACAGCAACCAGTGGCAAAATCAGTTTGGGTCAATTTATTGAATTGGCCATAATCAACCTCATCTACACCTCTGTGATCTGCCACTAAGTGTTTCCAATCAATGCTTCCCCCTGCATACCACAAAACCCTGCCTTTATCTTTGGGTTGATAATCATCTTTGAAAAATTCACAGTTCTTTTCAAAATAAATCTTCGGATTAATTAGTCCAGCTTTAGGATTGTCTTTGGCTGTCTTATATAATTGTTTAAGAAAATCAGGATCAACTAAAGTGTCATTGTTTAAGAGTAAAACGTAATCACTATTGTATTTATTCAAGGCAAATTTGATAGCTAAATTATTACCACCAGTAAATCCTAAATTAGAGTCAGAACGAATCAATTCGAAATTATCAGGCAAATTTTTGACTTTTAACGGCTCTTTGGAAGCATTATCAAGCAGGATAACATTGAACTTGAAATTAGCGGTGGTTTTGACACTTTTGAGAGATTCTAAACAATCCTTGGTTTCTGCGTCGGTATTATAGTGAACAATGACAATCGAAATGTGATCCATAAAAGTCATTATACAAGTGCTACCAAGCGAATGCAAAAACGGGAGCGTTTGACGGCCCCCGTTAGTATTGACGGTGACATTTAGCGAATGGGGTTCAGGAAGGGGTTGAGTAGGTAAGGCAGGAAAACCAGCGCCACACCGACTACAAACACAAACCAGACCATCCGCTTGTCACCAAGTTCTTCGGGCGATCTGCGACCGTCGAAACGCGGCTTTCTGTTGCGAAACAGATTGTCTGCGCTCAAGACCACAAAAATCACCCCAACCAACTGCACTAACAAGCTGATCCACCAGTACATGGAATCCCTCCATATAACCTAGCTTGACGTTAAGCGCATTATATCAGTTAAATTTCAAATTTTCTTCTAATTAGCCAAAAAACCTTTACCAAACCATAGCTTTTCTTTACGTGATAGTCAGCAATCCAATAATTTATTTCTTTTTTGAACATTTGCAGACGACGTAAACCTGACTCTTGATCGACATTAGAACTAGGACAGCCATTCAGTTCCCAGACTTTAAGTAAAGTACTCAACTCATAGGTAGATTGGAGCAAACTTAAACCGGTGCCCATGACTCCATCTTTCCAACCTTCCATACTAAAATAGCGGCGTAAAAATTCAGCAAAAAATCTATCTAAGACCTGAGCCTGACTAATCGGCGCTTTGACTTCGTTAATCTTCAAACTAGTAGCTGCCAATGTCGTATAGCGATTGAGTTTTTCCAAAAAATGTTCAACTGAATCGTAGTTATGGTGAATAATAGCCAAATCTTCTTTGACAGGTAAATATTCGACACGACCTTTTACCTCTGGAGCACCGTGCACCTTAGCTGGCCACGATAAATAGCCAGTGCGGAAAAATCTTGGATTATAGTCTGGCCACCAACCCGTATGTTTTACCCACTGACCAAAAAAAAGATTTTTTCTTGGCAAATAATAAGCATCTGCAGTCGGTGACTCTACCCTAGCCTTGATAAATAGGGATAATTCGGGAGTTAGAGCCTCATCACCGTCCATGACCAAAATCCAATTAGTCTCAACTTTGGAAAAAGCAAAGTTACGAGCGGGATCGGCAAAACCGTGCTCTTCTTTGTATTTAATGACCTCAGCACCAAAGTCTTTGGCGATCCCGACAGTCTCATCTTGGCTATTCATATCCACAACCAAAACTTTGGCACCAAGCGACTTCAAACTCTTTAAAAGAATTGGCAATTTCTCTTCTTCGTTTTTGGTGTTGATAACAACTGTAAGATCTAACATAAGTTTAAATTTGGCAATCTGGGCAAAAATACGTACCACGTCCACCTAATTTAGTTTTTTGGATAGTGCCACCACAATTATAGCAATTTTTGCCCTCTCTGCCGTAAGTCAGAACTTTGGTTTGGTAGCTACCAGATTTACCTTCAATATCTACGTATTTGCCATCAAAAGTAGTGCCCCCATACTCAATAGCTTTATTAATGGTAGCTTTCATTGCCGAAAGCAAAATCTCCACTTCTTCTCTATTTAAGCTCTGTGCCGGTCTAAATGGTGAAATCTTAGCTAAATTTAGTGAATCGCAAGCATAAATATTGCCAACTCCGCAAACAATCTCATTAAGCATAATTGCTTGTTTGATTGGCATTTTTCTTCTTTTGAATTGTGACAATAAATAATCAACTGTAACTTCTGGACTGATAATATCTGGACCTAAAGCACTGTAGACTGTTTCCAGACTGCTAGTAGGAACCAATTTCAACCACCCAAACTTCCTCATATCATTGAAAAAAAGCTTAGATTTGTCCTCAAAGTTAATTTGAACTCTCGTGTGTTTGCCCGGCAGTTGCTCCTGCCAATCGTTAGTCGGGTGACCACCAGCAATAAAATCTCCGTCATTTTGAAACAGGTACTGACCCGTCATTTTTAAGTGAGTCAAAAGAACATAATCATTGACGAAAACCATCTCAATAATTTTCGCTCTTCTACTGACATCGACAATTTCTTGCGACAACAGCAACTGCACATCACCTTGGAAGGTTTTGGGATTAAAAATTTGAATTTCCTCAATTTTTCTGCCAACTGCAACAGCTTTGAGTTTTTTTGCGATTGTTTCTACCTCTGGTAATTCTGGCATTGCCTCATTTTAGTCGAACTCTAATCCATAATAAAGAAGTGTTTCTACAAAGGCGTGCGGCGATGAGCCAAATTCTCTACCCCAATCTATTAACTGTGATTCAGTGATAAAACCTCGATCAAAGCGTTCTTTAATTTTACTTGTTACAGAAACCGTATCTCTAGGTCTCTCTTTCTCT
>Ga0172372_10002481_pt1 | contig 27960 bp, 29 predicted proteins | sample LakKiv5m_2_FD_114544 | JGI IMG/M metagenome (GOLD analysis project Ga0172372, IMG submission 114544) | Freshwater microbial communities from Kabuno Bay, South-Kivu, Congo - kab_092012_9.5m | ecosystem: Environmental > Aquatic > Freshwater > Lake | place: Democratic Republic of the Congo...
GGGCGAGAAGAGTCGCTTGGCATTGGCCTTGCTGGCTTGGCAGAAGCCACATTTGTTGCTGTTAGACGAACCCACTAACCATCTAGACTTGGATATGCGCGATGCCTTGACGCTCGCCTTGGAGGAGTACACGGGTGCGGTGGTGGTGGTATCTCATGATCGCAGTTTGATACGTGCGGTAGCGGACGAGTTATGGCTGGTGGCGGATGGTGAAGCCAAGCTATTCGATGGTGACCTTGAGGATTACAAGGTGTGGATAGAGTCACGCCGGCCACGCGAAACTGCGCAGGTCGCCAAAGTCAAAGTCGTCGCACCGCCTAAAGTGAATGTCAAAGCGCTGCAATCGAAGAAGGGCAAGTTAGAGACCGAGTTGCACAAAGCACAACAGGCTTTGGCCGATATAGACCGACAGTTGGGCGATCCGGAAACTTATGCCACGCACAGCACTACCCAGATCAATACCTTGAACGAACAGCGTACAACATGGCAAGGTAAGGTCGCGACGCTAGAGGAATCTTGGTTGGAGTTGGAAATGGCGTTGGAAGACGCGCTTTAATACAGCTTTACTTTGAGTTGCACGGACAGTGCGCCGTAGAGGCGGTCGCGAATCGTGGGAATGAAAAATACATTCACGCCCACGCGCTGGTAGTCATAGCTCATGACCGGCAGTGCGGTCGCAAACCAGCCGCCATTGCGCATCCGAGGATAGCCATCAAAGCCTCCTATCACTGCACCGAACCTAAACGAATCTATGGCGAGTGGCTGCCAATACCAGCCGGCGTAATGGGAAATTTGCCGGTCGCTGTTGTTGAATTAGCCTAACGTGACTGCGCTGGTGGTGGAGTAGCGATACTCTCCACCCCATCCCCAGTTCTGATTGTTTAAGCCTTTGTCGGTTTGAAAATGTCGTGAGAGTAGGCCACCGTTTATCCAGAACTCGCTGGCAGGTTGTACCTCGGTTAAGTGCAACTCATCTGCACCAGCACCCTGTAGCGCGTAGAGCGATAGCAGAACAATCAGGGTACGCATTGTTAGTCGGCGTACAAATTGAGTAAGCCATCCAAGCCTACAAAATTCAACGCATAGCTGGCTTGCGCACGCACCACGGGTTTGGCATGAAAAGCGATGCCTACGCCTGCTACGGACATCATCTTTAAATCGTTGGCACCGTCGCCCATCGCTATTACTCGTTCTGGACCAAGATTTAAAGCATCACGTGTTTTGACCAGCCAATCTGCTTTCGCTTGCGCATCAACGATGTCCCCTAGCACTTTGCCAGTCAGTTTGCCGTCTTGCACTTCCAGTGTATTGGCGTGGGCGTAGTCCAAACCCAGTCGCTGTTTGAGGCGTTCGGTAAAATAGACGAAGCCGCCAGATACCAGCAGTGTCTTGATGCCATGCGATTGCAACTTGGCCAGCATACGCTCAGCTCCGGCAGTGAGTTTGAGACGCTCGTCGTAGACGCGCTGCAAAGCACTTTCGTCCAGCCCCGCGAGCAGGGCGACGCGACGCCGCAGACTTTCGGCAAAATCTAGTTCGCCGCGCATCGCGGCTTCCGTGATGGCTGCGACTTGGGGCTTAAGTCCCTGCATATCGGCAATCTCGTCTATGCACTCTATGGTGATGAGGGTGGAGTCCATATCCATCACAACCAAGCCGAAGTCCGCCAGTTTCTTACTGTTAGGCACGAATGCCATGTCAAGTTGCTGCGCTAAACAATAGTCAGCCAGCTCGGGGTGTGCCTGAGCTCCTTGGAAACGATAAGCTTGTGCAGCTAATGCAGTAGGAGCGGAGCAGTTGGCCAGTTGCGAGATATGGGCGAGTTGCGCGGCAGGAATCGCGCACGTGGCTTGGATGATGAGGTTCATAGTGTGTAGGTGGCGGGTAGGTTGGGCTACCCGATGTGTCTAGTGCGTGAGCATGTCCATCACGGCGCGCAGCTCTTGTTTGAGTGCTGGCATATTGAAAGCAGGTGTCGTGCTGCTCTTGGGAGCTTCCTCCAGTTCGCCGTTCTCCAGTCGATTACGTGCGCCACTGATGGTGAAGCCTTGTTCGTAAAGGAGTTCGCGGATATGGCGTATCAACAACACCTCGTGGTGTTGATAATAACGGCGGTTACCGCTCCGTTTGACCGGCTTAAGCTGCGTGAATTCCTGTTCCCAATAGCGCAATACATGTGCTTTTACGCCGCACAAATCGCTAACTTCACCTATAGTGAAATAGCGTTTCGCCGGGATGGCGGGGAGTTCAGAGTTAGGCTTGTGGTGTTCCATGGTAAGACTTTTCCACCATAGTCTTCAGTTTTTGACTGGGATGAAAGGTCACGACACGCCGTGCAGTGATGGGTATTTCTTCTCCGGTCTTAGGGTTACGGCCCGGGCGTTGCGGCTTGTCGCGCAATTGAAAGTTGCCGAAACCGGAAAGTTTTACACTTTCACCTTGTTCCAGTTGGGCGCGTATCTCTTCGAAGAAGGTTTCCACCATATCTTTGGCTTCACGCTTGTTGAGTCCGACCTTTTCGAATAGTAAGTCTGCCAGTTCAGCTTTTGTTAGTGTTGTCGCTATCATTTTTTCCCTTTTTTATGAGCGCATTTGCGCGCCCTGTTGTAACAACGCATCGACCAGCGCTGCGATGCTTGTTTCGATTTCGGTGTCTGTCAGCGTCTTTTGAGTATCTTGCAGTAACACTCGGAATGCAAGGCTTTTTTTGCTTGGTTCTAGACCTTTTCCACGATACAGATCGAATAGCGCAATTTCCTGTACCAGTGCGGTACTGGATTGAGCCATGGCATCCAACAGACTTTGCACGGGCATGCTCTCGTCAACTAATACAGCAATGTCGCGACGTACCGGCAGAAACTTGGAGATCTCTTGCTGACGAGGCACTTTACTGTTCAGTAGTGCGTCCAGTTGCAGCTCGAACCAGACTGGCGCAAGCGGTAAGTCGTATTTCTGCTGCCACTGCGGATGCAATTCGCCCAGCCAACCGACTAGTGCATCGCCCAGATAGATTTGGGCGCAGCGACCGGGATGCAGGGCAGGATGGGAGGCCGCGACGCAGCGCAGCGTCAGTGGTGCGAACAGGGCCTCCACATCGGCTTTGACATCGTAGAAATCGACATTTTTTGTTGCCACACTCCATTGCTCCGCTTGGCTGCTGCCATAAGCCAAGCCGGATAGATGCTGCGTCTGCACATAATCGTCGCCGGACTGGGTAAAGCAGGCACCGACCTCGAACAGCCGCACACGGCTCTGTTTGCGATTTAGATTAAAGCGCAGGGCATCGAGCAGGCCGCCGATTAGGCTGCTGCGCATCACCGCCAGATTGCTGGCGATAGGGTTCTGCAAGGCGAGGGGGGCAGCGTTGCCGCACAGATCGCGTTCAGTCTGTTCCTCTAGAAAAGCCAGACTGACAATTTCTTGATAGGCGCGCGACACCAGTACCTGCTGGATGCGGCTCAGCGGACGCAGGGTTTCGCTGTAAGGCAGCATGGTCAGCGCGGTCTTGGGTGCGATGGCGGGAATGTTGTCGTAGCCGTACAACCGCGCCAATTCTTCAACGAGGTCGGCCTCGATGGACAAATCGAAGCGGAAGCTGGGTGGGATTACGCGGTAATCGTCGCCGTTGGCGGTGAAGTCAAAATGTAAACGCGATAGCAGGTCGGCAATCTGCTCGTTGCTCAACGCGATACCTAACACGCGGGCGACACGCGAACGACGTAAGGCGATGGCAGGTCTGGCCGGCAGTGTGGCGCAGACGGCACTGATCGCGCCCACTTGACCGCCGCAGAGTTCGACGAGTAATTGTGTGGCGCGTTCCAGCGCTTGCTGTGTTGCTGCGAAATCTACGCCACGCTCAAAGCGGAATGAGGAGTCGGTGGCTAAACCGAAACGACGCGCCTTGCCGACGATGGCATCGGGATGGAAGAAGGCGCTTTCTAGGAATACATCACGAGTTGTGGTTTCCACGCCGCTACCTTGACCGCCCATGATGCCTGCCAAGGCCAGCACGCGCGCGTCATCGGCGATGACTAAAACTTCGGGGTCTAGCTGTGCGACTTGCTCGTTCAGCAAAGTCAGTGACTCACCTGCACGCGCGCGGCGCACTGTGATGCCGCCGGACAGTTTGGCCGCGTCGAATGCGTGCATCGGTTGCCCCATCTCCAGCATCACGTAGTTGGTGATGTCCACCACTACGCTGATGCTGCGCAAGCCGCTGCGCTCTAGGCGGCGCTGCATCCATACCGGGGTCGTGGCGGCGGCGTTCACACCGCGCACCAAGCGACCGTAATAGCTAGGGCAAGCTTGCGCATCTTCGACTTTGATGGGCAATTTTTCTTCTGTAGCGACAGACTGCACCGTGATGGCTAGTGGCGTACAAGGACTGGCAGTGAGTGCCGATACTTCCCGCGCGATGCCATACAGGCTGGAGCAATCACTACGGTTGGGCGTGAGCTTCAAGGTGTAGAGCTGGTCATCCAGTTCCAGATAGTCGCGTATCGATGTGCCAACCGGTGCATCTTCCGGCAACAGCCACAAGCCGTCGCTGCTTTCGGCCAGGCCCAGTTCTTTGGCCGAACACAACATGCCGAACGATTCGATGCTGCGTACCTTGGCTTGTTTGATTTTGAAGTCGCCCGGCAACACCGCACCGATGCGCGCGCACGGTACTTTGACGCCGACTGCGACATTCGCAGCGCCGCATACGATGGTCAGTGGCTGTGCTTCGCCGACGTTGACCTGACAGACGTTGAGCCTATCGGCATTGGGGTGTTTTACCACTTCCAATACTTGAGCGACCACCACATTATTAAATGGTGGGGCGACTGCATCTAGGCCCTCGACCTCCAAGCCTGCCATGGTCAGCAGGTGCGAGAGTTCAGCGCTAGACAGCGCTGGATTGACGAAACTTCTTAACCAGTTTTCAGAGAATTTCATAATGGTTTTAAATTTTAATAATTTACAAAGCTATCCACGAAAGACACGAAAATACACGAACAAAAAACAAAATAAGCTGATTACATTTCGTGAATTTCGTGTCTTTCGTGGACTAAGTTTTTCTAGTTAAATTGTTTTAGGAAGCGTAAATCGCTCTCAAAGAACTGACGCAAGTCGTTCACGCCGTAACGCAGCATCGCTAGGCGTTCCACGCCTAGACCGAAAGCGAAGCCCAGATACTTCTCGCTGTCGATATTGACGTTCTTCAACACATTGGGATGCACCATGCCGCATCCGCCGATCTCCAGCCAGCCGCCTTTCCAGCTCATATCCATTTCGGCGGAAGGCTCGGTGAAGGGGAAGAAGGACGGGCGGAAGCGCACTTGCAGGTCATCTTGTTCGAAGAAGCGTTGCAGGAAGTCCTGCACTACACCTTTCAAGTTAGCAAAGCTAATCTCTTCGTCCACCCATAGCCCTTCGACCTGATGGAACATCGGCGAATGTGTGGCATCGGAATCGACGCGATAGACACGTCCCGGTGAGATGATCTTCAGCGGCGGCTGATTGGCTTCCATGTAACGCACTTGCACGGGGGAAGTGTGGGTGCGCAACACATGTTGCGGATCGATATAGAAAGTATCGTGCATGGCACGTGCCGGATGATTGTCCGGGATGTTCAGCGCGGTGAAGTTGTAAAAGTCATGCTCGATCTCGGGGCCAGAGGAGACGGCAAAGCCTAGCGAGTGGAACAGTTGTTCGATGCGTTGCAGCGTCAGCGTGATGGGATGAAGTCCGCCGATACCGGCACCGCGACCGGGCAGCGTAACGTCCAGAGACTCAGCGGCCAGCTTGAGCGCCAGCTTGCTCTGTTGCATAGCGTCGCGTCGCGCTTGTAGCGCCGCTTCGATTTGCTGCTTGACGACATTGATGCGTGCACCTGCGGCAGGGCGCTCTTCGTTGGAGAGCTTGCCCAAACCTTTGAGCAGAGCGGTGAGGCTGCCTTCTTTACCCAGATAGCGCGCCTTGACTTGTTCCAGTTCGGCTTCGTCATTGGTTACAGCAAACTGCTGTAGTGCCTGTTCGAGAATTTGTTGGAGTTGTTCCATGTTGAATCCGGTGTCCCTAGTGGGAGAGATACACAAACAAAAAAGGAGGCCGGAGCCTCCTTTCGATTTTCGCAGCTTAAAGACAAAACTTTAAGCTGCGATGACTCGCTTACTTGCCGAGGCTGGCTTTGGCTTGCTCAACGAAATGAGCGAACGCTGCCTTGTCGAAGATGGCAATATCGGACAGGACCTTGCGATCCACTTGGATGTCCGCCTTCTTCAAACCATTCATGAATACGCTGTATGGCAGACCGAATTCACGAGCCGCCGCGTTGATACGGGCGATCCACAAAGTACGGAATTGGCGTTTCTTCTGGCGACGGTCACGGTAAGCGTATTGACCCGCTTTCATTACCGCCTGTTTGGCGATACGGTAAACGTTCTTGCGGCGGCCACGGTAACCCTTGGCTTTGGCTAACAGTTTTTTGTGCGTTGCACGGGCGACGACCCCACGTTTTACTCTAGGCATGTGCTACTCCTTATGCGTAAGGCATCATGGCGCGAACCGATGCTTTGTTGGTTGCATGAACTTCACTGGTACCGCGCAATTGGCGCTTGGTCTTAGTGGTTTTCTTGGTCAGGATGTGACGTTTGAAGGCACTAGCGCGTTTGATACTGCCGCCAGCACGAACGACGAAGCGTTTTTTTGCTCCGCTTTTGGTTTTCATCTTAGGCATGACTACTCCTTAAGTTGTGGTGCGAGGTGTGTTCCGACATGGAACAACTTGATAACCCATACATCACTTTTTATCGGGGACTTGGGTCATACATCGTTTCGACCATCCCCATGAGTCGAAAAAACTTATTTGTACGATTACTTCTTTTTGCTTTTGGGTGACAGTACCATCACCATTTGGCGGCCTTCCATCTTGGGAAACTGCTCGACCACACCGTGCTCTTCCAAATCCGCGCGCACTCGTTCAATCAAGCGCATACCAATCTCTTGGTGAGCCATCTCACGACCACGGAAACGCAAAGTGATCTTGGTTTTATCGCCATCGCCCAAGAATTTGATCAAGTTACGCAACTTGATGTTGTAATCACCATCATCGGTACCGGGGCGAAACTTGATTTCTTTGATCTGAACTTGTTTCTGCTTCAGTTTCGCTTCATGGAGTTTTTTGCTTTCGGCATATTTGAACTTGCCGATGTCCATGATGCGACATACCGGAGGATCAGCCAAAGGCGAGATCTCTACTAGATCTAACTCAGCTTCATCCGCAAGGCGTAAAGCTTCCGCAATGGACACAATCCCTAGGGGCTCTTTTTCTGCACCGATGAGGCGCACCTGCGGTGCGGTAATCATTTCATTGGTGCGTTGTGACTTATCTTGTGCTATTGCAGTATCTCCACTTATAAAAACTTCAGCCGTGCTACCCGTTTTTGATTTCGGTCTGTAGGCGTTCCAGCAAGGCTGCTAACGTCATTTGTCCGAGATCTTCACCACTACGGGTACGCACGGCCACCAAATCTGCTGCTACTTCTTTGTCGCCTAAGATTAACTGGTAAGGCAACTTCTGCAAGCTATGTTCGCGTATTTTATAGGTAATCTTCTCGTTGCGCAAATCCAATTGCACACGCAGGCCGGCATCCTTTAATTGCTGGGCCACTTGAGTGGCATATTGCTCTTGTGCCTGTGAGATGTTCATCACAACCAGTTGTATGGGTGCCAGCCATACGGGGAAAGCGCCGGCATGATGCTCGATGAGGATGCCGATGAAGCGTTCCATCGAGCCTAGGATGGCGCGATGTAGCATCACCGGGGGCTTGCGGGTGTTGTCTTCATCGACGAACTCAGCATCTAGGCGCACTGGCAAGTTGAAGTCCAGCTGTATGGTGCCGCATTGCCACAAGCGACCCAAGCTGTCCTTGAGTGTGAACTCAACCTTAGGGCCGTAGAACGCGCCTTCGCCGGGTTGCAAATCAAATGCCAGCCCATTTTTTTGCAATGCTTGCGCCAGATCAGACTCGGCTCTATCCCATGTTTCATCTGAGCCGACGCGCTTTTCAGGGCGGGTGGACAGTTTCACCAGCACTTCGCTAAAACCGAAATCACGGTACACCTCGTTAAGCATAACGATGAAATTGGACACTTCGGATTGGATCTGTGCTTCGGTGCAGAAAATGTGCGCGTCGTCTTGGGTGAAGCCGCGCACTCGCATCAGGCCGTGCAGTGAGCCTGAGCTTTCATTGCGGTGGCAGGAACCAAACTCAGCCAGACGCAAAGGCAAATCGCGGTAGCTGTGCAGGCCGTGATTGAAGATTTGTACATGGCCGGGACAATTCATAGGCTTGACCGCATAGTCGCGGTTCTCGGAAGCCGTAGTGAACATATTGTCGCGGTAGTTATCCCAATGCCCGGACTTTTCCCATAGCGAGCGATCCATGATGGTGGGGGTGCGCACCTCTTGGTAGTCATGCTTGCGGAATTGTTTACGCATGTATTGCTCGACTTCTTGCCACAGCGTCCAGCCTTTGGGATGCCAGAACACCATGCCGGGTGAGGCATCTTGCATATGAAACAGGTCCAGCTGCTTGGCCAGCTTGCGATGGTCGCGCTTCTCCGCTTCCTCAAGTTGATGTAGATAGGCATCCAGCTCATCTTTCTTGGCCCAAGCTGTGCCGTAGATGCGTTGCAGCATCTCGTTCTTGGAGTCGCCGCGCCAATAGGCACCGGCCAACTTCATTAGCTTGAATGCCTTCAGCTTACCGGTGGATGGTACGTGTGGGCCGCGACACAGGTCGGTGAAATCGCCTTCCGTATATAAGGAGACATCCTGATCTGCTGGAATTGAAGCAATGATTTCGGCTTTGTAGTTCTCGCCTATGCTCTTGAAATAGGCTACGGCTTCGTCGCGCACTATAACTTTGCGCGTTACGGGAATGTCACGTTTGGCCAATTCACTCATGCGCTTTTCTAGCGCGGCCAGATCTTCCGGTGTAAAGGCGCGATGATAAGAAAAGTCATAGAAAAAACCGTTTTCAATGACCGGACCTATGGTGACTTGCGCATCGGGGAATAGTTCTTTAACTGCATAAGCTAGCAGGTGCGCGGTCGAGTGACGGATGATTTCCAAGCCGTCGGCATCTTTGTCTGTGATGATGGCCAGTGACGCGTCCTGCGAGATGAGGTAAGAGGTATCGACCAATTGACCGTCCACTTTGCCTGCCAGTGCGGCACGCGCCAGACCTGCGCCTATGCTAAGCGCGACATCGGCGATGGTGACGGGCTGGTCGTAACTGCGTGTAGAGCCATCCGGCAACGTGATGATAGGCATATTTTTTCCAAAAAAACGAAGTGCGGACGAGCCGCACTGGGTACTGTGATGCGTTAAAAAATAGCGCCGCAACGGCAAAGCTATTTTGCGAGGCGAGCATTATAGAGCCACTAGGGGAATTTACAATCCGCGCAGTCCGAGGCACGCACTCAGAATAACACCATACCTAGCATCAGCCCTGCGGCGATGGCACAGAAACTTGCGGCCACCTTGCGTGCTAGGGGCCAACCGGCGATGAATACCACCATGCCGAACTTGAAGGCCAGATTGGCAAGAAAGGCGAGGGTGATGGTGAGCCCCGTCTGATATTCAGTGAGTTGACCAAGATTGGACAGGCGCAGGCTAGATAATGTGATGGCATCCACATCCGTTAATCCCGAGATAAGCGCCACTATATATAAGCCCTAAATACCCGCAACATCCATCATCCACGCAGAACCAAACAACACGATTACATATAGCAAGCCAAAGCTCATCGCCGTGTGCAACTCGGCTGGGTTGCTGGTTTCGGGGACGTATAGTTCGCTAGTGGTTTCCATTTTTCGCCAGTTATATAGGGCAGCAGCCAGGCCGGTAATCAGCCCACAACCTAACGTCAACAGCAGGTGATGTAGTGCAGTGTCACTGAGCAGGATGCTCAGTATCATCAAGCGCAACAGCACTACGGTACTGGCGATAATGATGACTGCCGCAGCTAAATTGGCAGCAGAGGCGCTAGTCTTGCCATTCTTGGCGTAGATGAGGGTGGTCGCGGTGCTGGAGACCAAGCCACCCAGTACGCCGAGTAAGGGCGCGCCATAACGGGTGCCAACTATTTTGAGTGCGACATAGCCACTCAGGCTGATGCCGGAGATTAGTACCACCATCAGCCAGGCTTGATGCGGGTTGACTGCGTCATAAGGGCCGTAGTTCTGATTGGGCAAGATGGGGAGAATAATGAATGTCAGCACACAGAATTGCAGTACGGCGACCAAGTCTCGGCGCGTCATGCGTTGTGACAGGCCGCGCAACTCGGGTTTGAAATACAGTAAGGCGGTCACGCCTATCGCTAGCATCACTGCCAGTTTAATTAAGCCATACCAGACCATCGCGCCCAAGCCGTAGCTCATCAGTAGGGCAATCACAGTCGTCGTGCCAGGATCAGTATCTATGCTGCGGTCATTCAGATAAGCGGCGATGATCATCGCCGCCACTGCCAGCAGGCCTGCGATAAGCAGCCAAGGTGTGCCGAGCTTAGTAGAAAGTAGTGCTGCAAGTGTGCCGAACATTGCTACCAGAGCGAAGGTGCGCAAGCCGGCTTTGGGTGCATCTTTGCGCTCGCGTTCCAAACCTATCAGCAGGCCTATCGCGAGACTCGTGATGAATTGGGGTAAAGATTCGATACCGTTGACGAGTAGCAGATCGTTGTTCATCTTATGAATTTATATCTGGATGCCTGTTGATGTGATGCTGCTACCAGTTTATTCCCAATGACGTATCAATAGTTGCACGGTGCGCTTATCGTTGTATTCATTCACCCCCACGCTGTAGAGCGCGTGGATGTTATCGGGCAGCGGTTCGGCGTGGCCGAATAACATGGCTTCGAAGAGCGTGCCGGATTTTTGCAGGCGTAATTTAAGATGTTTTTCGCCGACGACACGTTGCTGTTGCACGCAAAAATCATCGTCAAATAATGGCGCCGGGAATCCTTGTCCCCATATCTGTTGGTCGAGTTGTTGTGCGAAGTCTAGATCTATGTCCTGAGTAAGCAGCCCGCCATCGCTCTCCAGTCTTTGTTGCAAGTCGGCTTCACTCATCAGTTCGCGCACCACAGTTTCGAATGCGCTGACAAAGTGCTCGAAGTCGCTTGCGGCGATACTTAATCCGGCTGCGGCAGAATGACCGCCGAATTTTTTAATCAGGGTGGGATGGCGTTTGCTGATTAGATCGAGTGCGTCGCGCAGATGCAGCGCGCCTATGGAGCGTCCTGAGCCTTTTAGTTCGCCATGGTTGGCAGCGGCAAATGCGATGACGGGCCTATGAAATTTATCCTTGAGGCGCGAGGCTAGGATGCCGATTACGCCTTGATGCCAGTCCTCATTGTATAAGGCGAGGCTGTAGTTATCGCTGACCTGTATATCCGCTAAAGCGGCCAGTGCGGCTTCCTGCATATCGGTTTCTATGCTGCGCCGCTCGCGATTGAGTTCATCTAGGCGTGTCGCCATCAGCAAGGCTGCGTCCGCATCGTCGCTGAGCAGGCAAGCTATGCCTAAACGCATGTCTTCCAGCCGTCCCGCAGCATTGAGACGCGGGCCGATGGCAAAGCCCAGGTCCTGACTGATGACGCGTGCTGGATTTTTTTTGGCGATTTGGAAGAGTGCGTTCATTCCGGCGCAGGTCTTGCCGGCACGGATGCGCAGCAGCCCCTGTTGCACCAAGATGCGATTGTTTTGATCGAGCTTCACTACGTCGGCCACCGTGCCCAGTGCGACCAAATCGAGCAGGTCAATGAGGCGCTTGCTTTGCGCTTCACTGAGCAATCCGCGCTGGCGCAACTCGGCGCGCAAAGCCAGCAACACATAAAACATCACGCCCACACCCGCCAGATTTTTGCTGGCGAAAGTGCAGCCGGGCTGATTGGGATTGACGATGCAGGCTGCATCCGGCAGCACATCGCCGGGCAGGTGATGGTCGGTGACCAGCACTTGCATGCCGAGACGATTGGCTTCCGCTACTCCGTCCACGCTGGCAATGCCATTGTCTACGGTGATCAATATGTCCGGGTGAGATTCGGCGGCCAGCCTCACGATCTCGGGTGTCAAACCATAGCCGTAGGTGAAACGATTGGGGACGATGAAGTCAACTTTAGCGCCAAACAAGGTTAGCCCACGCACCGCCACACTACAGGCAGTCGCGCCGTCCGCATCGTAATCGGCGATCACCAACAAGTGCTTAGCGGCACTGATGGCATCGGCTAATTTGATGGCCATCGTCGCCGCGTTCTTCAGTCCGCTGACCGGCAGCAAATTGCTTAAGCTGTGCTCTAGTTGCGAGCTATCGGTGATGCCGCGCGCCGCAAAGATGCGCGCCAAAGCGGGGCGGTAGCCTGCTGATACCAGCTGCTGAGTGGCTGTGGTAGGGATGGGGCGGGTAACGATCTCGGGCATGGCGTACAGAGTAAATGGCTGTGATAGCCGAGTTTAACAAAGCACTGCGCACGTCCCGCTCTTTTTTACACAGGTGAGCTATAATCGCGCCCATTTTTTGGCAGGGATAGAGAGTACATCGTGGCATTAATCGTGCAGAAATACGGCGGCACATCCGTCGGTAATCCAGAACGCATTAAAAATGTGGCGCGTCGCGTCGCGAAATTCAAAGCGCAAGGTCATCAAGTGGTGGTGGTGTTGTCGGCGATGAGCGGCGAGACCAATCGTTTGATCGCGTTGGCCAAAGAGATGCAAGCGCAGCCTGATCCGCGCGAACTGGATGTCATCGTCTCGACCGGTGAACAGGTCACCATAGGCTTGTTGTGCATGGCGCTCAAGGAAATTGGTGTGAAAGCCAAGAGCTACACGGGTGGTCAAGTCAAGATTGTGACCGACAGCGCGCACACCAAGGCACGTATCATGTCCATAGACGAACACAACATCCGCGCTGACTTGAGCGATGATTGCGTGGTGGTAGTAGCAGGCTTTCAAGGCATGGACGAGAACGGCAATATCACTACGTTAGGTCGTGGCGGTTCGGATACTACCGGTGTGGCTATCGCGGCTGCGCTGCGTGCCGATGAGTGTCAGATTTATACCGATGTGGATGGCGTTTACACCACCGATCCGCGTGTTGTTGCGGAAGCGCGCCGTCTTAAGACCATTACTTTCGAAGAAATGTTGGAGATGGCGAGCTTGGGCTCCAAGGTCTTGCAAATACGTTCGGTCGAATTCGCAGGTAAATACAGAGTCAAACTGCGTGTGCTGTCCAGCTTTGAGGAAGAGGGCGAAGGCACACTGATTACTTTTGAGGAAGGCAATAAAATGGAACAGGCCATCATTTCAGGTATCGCGTTCAATCGCGATGAAGCCAAAATTACCGTCATCGGTGTGCCCGATAAACCGGGTATCGCTTACCAAATACTCGGCCCAATCAGCGATGCCAACATTGATGTGGACATGATTATCCAGAATATGGGTGTGGATGGTTCTACCGATTTTTCTTTCACTGTGCACCGCAATGAGTTTGCTCGTGCCATGGGCATTCTCACGACGCAAGTGCAACCGCATATCGGTGCGCGCGACGTGATAGGCGACAATAAGACAGCCAAGGTTTCTGTGGTCGGCGTGGGGATGCGTTCGCATGTTGGCATCGCCAGCAAGATGTTCCGTACCTTGGCCGAAGAAGGCATCAACATCCAGATGATTTCTACTTCAGAGATCAAGATTTCCGTGGTGATCGATGAGAAGTATCTGGAGTTGGCGGTACGAGTGTTGCACAAGGCTTTTGATCTCGATCAAGACGCTTGATGTAGTAAAAGTTTGCGGTCAAGTAAGTGCTTGTCCGCACGCAAAAGGCGTTAAGCTGCATGCCTATACAATGCGCCCGTAGCTCAGCTGGATAGAGTATTGGTTTCCGAAGCTTATGGTCATTCGGGCGTCGTGGGATAAAATGACCGTAGGTTCAATTAGTAGTTTCCGTGCCTTTTTCAATCATGCGCCCGTAGCTCATTTGGATAGAGTATAGGTTTCCGAAGCCTAGGGTGGTGGGTTCGAATCCCGCCGGGCGCACCAATTAGGTATGACTGTGGGTACTAGATTACTAGTACCCATTTTCATTTGATGTAATGCCTGCGCCATCGCAGCGTAGCTTCCCCGGATAATCGCTTCATCATCCTTTACTACAATTTCCTCAACAAAAAGCCGCACGTAACTCTTAATCAAGGTGGAATCCTTGTCCTGTAGCAAGCGGCATAGCGCTTTGCCAAAGACATCTATCTGGCTCGGCTTCAAGAATTCAATTTCAGGCGGTATGGCGCTGGTTCTAGCCTCCGCAATTTGAATGTGTAGCGCATCCTTTGCTTGCTTGAGTTGTTGAGCGCGGCGTTGCGTTGTCTCATCCAAATCAACGATGCCCGACTCAATCGCATCGAGCAGGCGAAGCTGCCGATCCTCAACACTCTTTAGTTGGCGTAATAGCTCACCAATCTTGCCTTGCTGAATCCCCTTGCTGTTTTGAATGCGCTTGCGCAACTCCTCCATCATGGTCTGCAACCGTTCCGGTCGCAGCACCTTATCCAGTAGCAGTTCAATTACTGATTGATCCACCTTGTCCATCGGCAAGCTGCGACTAGGGCAGGCGCTAACCCCTTGGTTCCGTTTTCTGGTGCATTGATAGTAGCGATAGGCCCCGTTCTTGCCGGTTGCCAGTGTTAGGCGATGCCCGCAGTGACCGCACTTCAGAATCCCCGAAAGTAAGACGGGCGAGGATAGCTGCATGGGAATTGCATCAGGACTTTGTGGTGCGCGGGACTCTCTCAACTTTCGCACCTGCTCGAACTGGGCTGCATCTACGATAGGCGGGATCGAAGTCTTTACCCATTCCTCCGGTGGCCTAGTTTGTTTTGATTTGGAGTCGCGAACGTTGAAATAATAGTCTCCGATATACAGGCAGTCAGACAAGATGGTATGCACTTTTTGCGTGGTCCAAGGTCGTCCGCGCATGAGCATTCCTGCGCCAGTAAGATGTTTGGCTATTTCCTTTACGCCGAACGCTTTTCCATTCAGACCAAATAAGTACAGCCGATAAATTTGCCGCACCACATCTGCTTCAACTTCATCAATCACAAGCCTCTTCTTTTTACGGCCTCTCGAACTATTCACGTCTGTGCATTCGGCAGCGTATCCATAGGGCGCACGCGAACCGTTGAAATAGCCCTGCCGCGCGTTTTCTTTCATGCTACGCGACACATGTTTAGAAATCTCTTTGGACTGATGCTCATCAAACAAGTTAATGATGCGCCGCATCATTTCCCCAGCTGAGTCCTCACCTGTCGGTTGCGTGATGGAAACGACCTTGACACCATTTTTTATCAACTTGCGCTCGTAGACTCCAAACTCAATTCCGTCCCGAAAAAATCGTGATAAGGAATGGATGAGAATGATCTGAAATGGCGCTGGTTTCTGCATGGCATCAGAGATCATCTTCTGGAATATAGGGCGCTTGTCATCGGTCGCCGATGCACCGGGCTCGACATATTCGGCAACAACTAGATGGCCGTTTGATTTGACCCATTCGTTAAGCTGCCGCAACTGGTCTGGAATACTCAGATCATTGTCTGCTTGGCGAGTAGTTGAAACCCTCGCATATATTGCTATCTGCATGTTTCTCTCCTAACTCTGCAACCCCCTCTGGGTTGCCTCATCCACTTCAAACGCTTCAATCATTATTCTTAATTGATCTACCGAGCTCATCAGAAACTCAATCTCATACTCGGAAACCGAGTCGAGGTTCTCGGAATAGCGTATTGAAAAACGTCCATCATCATTTTGTTGCTCTCTATTTCCACCACACGGGGGGGCAGAAAGTTTTTGTGTGTTAGCCATGCGCGCTCCACAAGGCTCTTCGCTATCGCGAAGAGTTGTGGGAGTGGTCTGGCTTGGATCAAATCGGCCGTTGTCGCGTGACTCCTTTGCGCATTGACTCTGACTGAGTCGAAACTTGAAGTCCGCCTAGCGCAACAGCCTCACCAAAAATACTGTTGCACTTCCGTTTGTCCGCTCCCGAAGGAACGCTTTTCAGCTGTCGCGCATACATTGCGACATGAGAACGACAACCAAATATATGCTCGTTCTCAGCCTTTATTGCATACGGGGGGATCGTAGACGGACCTGGTTGGAGGCGCAACAATTATCTTCAGAATCAACGCATTGGATAATGGTTTATCCACCCAAAATACATAAGGCAGGCAAATGCGTGCCGCACTTGCCAAGAATTCGACGAAGACTGAATCAGACTTCGGTACATATTCTGGCCACAAAAGCCAAGCTCTTGTGCAAAGCCGATGACACAGACTGGCTTGGACAGACTGTGGATATAAACCCACAGACGCATGACACCCTCATCAGCAATTGATTAGTTCACTACTTCATCGAATCTTGAACTTGATTTTCAACGTGTCTCATTTAGTACCTCATCAGGTAAACGAGAGGCAAAAATTGCCATATCTCCACCGGCAGCGACAGTGCCACCCAATGCGGTGCTTCACTTCCTGATAGAGCCAAGCTTTTCAAAAGGCACGCCAGCCAACTAAGTTGGTCGCTGCGCTCTGTCATGCCTGTTGACGCTTGTCTTTCCTATCAGGAGCCATTCGGCACGTGAAGAACCGCATCCCCACGAGGTGGCACTGTCGCCGCCGGTGGAGAAAAAACATGGCAAGATTCATTTTGCTGGTTCTCTTATACCTCCTTGATGAGGAACTAAATGAGCCAGTCATCGAAAAGAAATACGTAGGTCAAGAAATCCATTCGATGAAGTAGAAAATCCCCGAACAGGGGATTTTGCATTGCGTCTGAGACGTTGCGGTAGCCTATAGACTGCCGATCAAAAGCCTTTTTGAAGAGCGCTTTTCGATAGCGCAACCCCCACAGTCAAAAGCAGCAAATGCGATGCACTTGCTAAATGCCGAAACAGACTGGCTTTGCCAGACTGTTTTATTTCTCGATCAATCAAAAACATCAGAAACGAAATCAAGTCGCTACGCGTTTTCTTTTCCACATTGAACAAAATCGAGATTTGAATAGTAGGGCTATTCAAATCTTTCCTGCCGCCCACGCTTTCTTACAGAAGGATGTTTTTTGCGAGATTTATATCCAGTGTGGCAGGAGTGGTCGAACACACCAGCTATGTAAAAAATATCGCGCAGAGCGAGGCTTCGGTGTGTCTGGAGGAACGCGGCATGCCGCTAATCGCAGAAAAGCGTTGCATGAATTGTTGTCTACGTTAGTCTACGTGCGTTCGACCACTCCTTGTCTTTTCTATTAACGATTTGAACAAGGAGAGCATCATGGAATTAACAAGTAAGAAGTCCGCAGGAATGCGGAACATTGCTCCAGCCACTGCCGCAGCGCATGAGTTGATTGAGATGCACGTTAATCGCCAACAGATGGGCGAGAACAAGAAGATTCTCATCCTAGGGCTGGCGGCGGTCTATGGCACGATCACTGAGCCGGAATCACACATCCTGCTTGGTCGCGCTGGCGAGCTCAAGCGTTTCGTCAAGCTTGGTTTGCTGATGCAAATTGACTTGCCACCTGGCTTGAAGGCCGCGCCGCATTTCCCGCACATGCATCATTTCCAGCTATCGGAAAAGGGTAAGCAGTTCGTTGCGCACCACCTGCCTCACTTGGCCGGATATGCCAACGCCAACTTGCACCAATTTACCTACCTGCACGACCACATCGCCCGAATTGAAGCGGCGTGGCGTATTCGCGTGCAACAATATTCTGGATATGTGCCGGAACGCTGTCTGCCAGACCTAGCTAGTCCGTTCCAAAAGCAACACGATGGTCATCTGATTACGCACGCGGGAGAGCGTATTGGTCTGGAAGTCGAGGCTGCCGATTGGAAGTGTGGCGACAAGCTCTCCAAGTTTGTTGCTCAATGCTTCAATTCGATTATGAATGAACGCGTTCGAGGGGTGATTGTTCTTGTCCAAAATCAAACCGCGTTAGAGCACTACGCCAAACCGTTCGAAGCAGGGCGGGAATATCACCAAGTATGGGTCAAAGAATCTAACAAGTGGGTAAGGAAAGAATCGTCTCGCACAGTGATTACTCCAGAGCTTGCAGCTAGGGTTACGGTCGATCTTATCCGTACCAAGCAACAAATCTTACAGGAGGTCGAAGCGCCGGAGTCAGTTTGGATGCCTTCTGCCGAACTTCAGGCGCAGGAGGACTTCCGCTTGTATTACGATGACATGCAAAAAGCATTTGGCAGAAGCGTTGCAACATCATCCTGATGCCCAATCAAATCGCTATTTAATTGGGCTTGGCGATCCTCTCAAAAAACGGGTGAAACTTTCACCCGGTTTTTTTCGTGCATCGAAACCCAAACCGTGAGTGCCACCGATAACACTACCGTTAACGCATTAACGATAGTGATTAACGGTTGCCATTAACAGTGGCACTCACGGTTTCAATCTGACGGCACAGAACAAAATTGTCCTGTACCGTGATATTGGGTTGCACCTAAAAACATGGCGGAACGCTAGCAATAACGCCCTGCACGGGCTATTGCGAGCTCAGCACTAGGGTGCTGTCCTGTGTTTTTGGTGAGGGTGCGCCGTCGCTTCGCTCGGCTAGGTGCCTTTTTGCCCCTTCACTCGCTGGACGCGGGCGAAGGGTCGGTCTGCCCCTCCATGTGCCGCTGCCGCGATCACACGGAGCCTCTGGCAGACCTCAAAAACGCACCTAGCCGAGCGAGTCGGCGCACCGGGACTCCGTCCCCCGCTCAAAGTACGCGACTGGGGTCGCTCAACACGCTGGGGCGTGTTGCCTTTGGCGGCTCCCCCTGTCTTCGCAATCATCGCCTTGGGGCGCTGGATTGCGAAGAGACTGCGGCAAGACGACCGCACGCGGTCTTTGCCTTGCCCCACCCGCTGATGGCGGGTGGCTCCCAAAAGCATGCTTTGGAATTTCTGAGGTATGTGGTGGATAGCGGCTTTGGGTTAAACAATTTGATACGTCGTATGAGGAAGTCGTTGCTTCCGGTCTACAGAAAGGCTCCTGATCGGCCTTAACGGACGGCCACAATTAACTGGCTAATGACTGCTTTACACAAAATTCCGGCTCTCTGCTCATAAAGATTTGGTTGTTTCGACATAGGTGCAGTATTCGCAACCTTCGCCGTGCGAAGGAACCACATCTGAGTCTAGGCAATTCTTGATTTTATAAAGGGCTGGCTCGATCCAATCATCATTTCCATCGTAGGGCAGGATGTAAGCGTCAAACTCCAGTCGCTCATTGAATGCTGTGCTATCCTTTTTGCCATTGCAGTAAACAAACCAGCTTCTGCTGGAAACCGTCAATCCATTGCACCTCAAAAGCCACTGGTAGAACTCCACCTGCCTTTTGTATCCATCTTTCCAGGCTTCATCGAGTGTGATCTCGCCAGCCCTTGACGTTGCCTTGTAATCAACAACGATCACTTCATTGCGATCCAGATTAAGCCATAGGTCATCCACTGCACCGAATGTTTCAAAATTTGTGGGCAGGTGTATTGCCGAGACACCCCTGAAGTTGTTTCGCCAATCATCAAGCTGCGGATGCTGGAATGGCACTGCGTTGAGGCCGACTCGTTGCATATAGGGGTGCGCGATTTGCTTGATGCGGTATTGGTCAAACTCCGATTTAAGCAGTGCATCAACCGCGCTGTTCAAATTGAAAGGAAACCCGGACGGACGCTTGATGCCGCGCCGAACATCAAGATAAAAACATCGCGGACATTCCAAATAGAACTCGACTTTGCTACGGCTTAACCGGAATGGCTTTGCTGTATCTGGGATGTAGCACGATTGTCTTTTCACAAGATTTCCTTTTCTATAGGTGGTAACACAGGGTTACCGAAATGCCGACTACTTGGCGACACAGACATTCTCTGCGCCCATTGAGACAAATAGTGTCGCGAAATACAACGCTCCCCCCCGCACATTCTGTCCGACATTAATTGTCGCGACATGGAAGCACCATCTCATCCTGAACCGCGCTCCTTAACAACTCGGAATGAAAAAAATGAATCATTGAACTCGCATGATCCTGTGCGAGCGAATCATATCGCCACCAATTCTTTCTCCATGTCTTGCTTTTCAACCTATCAATACAGGAGCGCTAATGATCACCATCACCACAGAAAACGTACAAATCGGTCAACTCAACCAATATTCAAATCAAAGCAATATCTGGTCTCTGCGCATGTTGCTGTCTCTGCGCAGAGAAATCGTTGAGTCTCATTGGAAAGATCTCCTAGAAAGTAATCTACCGATTATCGACAACGACTTGGTTTCACTCGAATTGGAATTGAAAAAGTGCGAAGCCAGCCGTGAGCAAAAGATCAGGAATGAAGGCAGTCAGTACGATGGATTCAACGATAAAGAGTGGACATGGCACACCGCAGAAACGATTCGGGAAGCCTGGCAGGATCGCCTGTCGCATTACCAGAAAGCTGAATTGAAGACCGACAACGGCTCGGTCTATGAAAATGTCGAAATGCTCGGTGAATTCGTCAGCCTCAATCAAACTGAAAAAGAGCTCTTGAAGTTTGCCTTGCTGGCAAATCGGTTCACTCCCTTGAACAAATACCTGAGCAAATTCAAATTGGATAGCTCTTCCGAAGACGTACTTGAAATCAACACATTGTCCATCTCAATGGTTTCAACGATGCTGAATATTCCAGAGGTGGAGATTTCCGAGGCAGTGGATTCGGACGGGAAGCTGTCCAAAGTGTGCGGAATGAGGATGCTTGATGAAACAGCGTTTGACGAGAACATGGGCAACATCTTCCACTTCCAGTCATTTCTAGAACAACTCTTGATGCGCCCGCACAAAAATCGTGATGCATTCGTTGGCAAGATACTTTACCCAACACCGCCTGCGAAGTTGGATATATCAGACTTCGATCATGTGAAGAAACACATTGGGATTCTAGATAGCTATCTGTCTGGCGTTTTTAGCGCAAGTCAGAAAGGCGTGAATATCCTGATCTACGGCAAGCCAGGAACAGGGAAAAATCAACTTGCCAGTGTATTGGCTGAATTGACCGATTCAAATCTGTTTGCTGTGCCGTGTGTGCGCCGAACAGGTGCGAAGATCGAACGGCAGGATCGATTCTCTGCTTATCAACTCTGCCAATCTCTGGCTGCCGGAATCGAGCGCGCCATCATTCTGTTCGATGAGGTAGAGGATGTGTTCGTCACCGAATACAAGGAAGCCTCCGGGAAGGCGTGGGTCAATTCAATGCTGGAAGGTAACACCGTTCCATCGATCTGGCTGACCAACGATATTTCCGAGATTGACCCGGCATATCTGCGCCGCTTTGACTATGTGCTTGAGATGCCGGAAGTACCGCACGAAGTCAGACTTTCTGTTGCGGCACGATATTTCGACGGATTGGATGTTGAGCCGTCATGGTTGAAAAGCTTGTCGATGCAGGACGGCATCAGTCCTGCACAGATCGAGCGGGCCGCTCGTGTTGTGAATCTTGCACAAGGGGAAACGAGTCCTTTCGATTCAGCAAAAATCGCCGAGACAGTTTTGGAATGCAGTACACGGGCGGTCGGGGGGAAATTCACACTGGGATGTAGAGTGGCTAGAACTGGCTATGACCTAGCCTATCTCAACACCAGTGTTGATGTCAGCCGCATCATCGTCGGACTTAAGCATACTCCCAAAGCGACCTTTTGCTTCTACGGTGCGCCGGGCACCGGCAAAACGGAGCTTGCGAAACACATGGCCGAACAACTTGGCAAGAAACTGCTAGTCAAGAGAGCATCGGACGTTTTCGGCATGTACGTCGGCCAAACGGAAAAGAACATCGCTCAAATGTTCCGTCAGGCAACCGAAGAGGGCGCGATACTCATGCTGGATGAAGCCGACTCCTTCCTTGCTGATAGACGAGGGGCTGTTCGCTCATGGGAAGTATCCAACGTCAACGAATTTCTGACCTGGATGGAAGAGTTTGATGGCATCTTCATCTGCACGACCAACCTGATGGAAAAAATCGATCAGGCCGCACTGCGCAGATTTGCCTTCAAGGTAAGATTCGACTATCTAAAGCCAGAGCAGAAGCGCAACTTGTTCAAGCAGGAATTACAGCGCATGAATGCGCAGGACGTAGAGATCGACGATGCCATCTTGCGCAAAGTTGAAACGCTACCATCGCTGGCCCCCGGAGATTTTGCAGCGGTGTCACGGCAATGCGCGGTATTGGGTGAGGCACCCAGCGCCTTGGTGTTACTTGTCGCTCTAGAGGAAGAGTGCAGGGCAAAAGGGGCAACGCTGGGGAAGATGGGGTTTTAATTGAAGCTATGATAAACATCTTGTTTAACGAACCTATGGAGAAGGTGATGCCAGTAAATTCCATTAATGACGAGTATTACAAACAATTCTGCAAATATATTGATGTACCAATTGTCTGGGACGGTAAAACTCCGCAGCAGTGGCTGCAATCGAGCTTAAAGGGTTATGTAGGGAATTATGATTCCTTGCGTGGTGAGATACCTAATTCGAAATTATCTATTTTTGATGTGAAAGAATTTTGTTCTGACAAGAAGAATTCGGATGAGGCATGCTATGTTGTTATCATGTCGTGGGGTGGGCAAAGTGCTCGAAATGCGCGTCTATCATGGGAGCATGGCGGCTGGCGGAAATTAGTTAGAGCTTTGCGTGAAGGGAAGCTTTCTGGAACAAGACGTGAAATCTTCGATGCATTTCAGGAGGCTGATATTTCGGGACTAGGTCCGTCTTATTTCACCAAAATCATGTTCTTTTTAGGCGAGCAATATTGTTGTTACATTCTTGATCAATGGACAGCGCACTCTGCCAATTTACTTGTAGCAACGAATCCTCCCAGACAACATCCCGGATTGATTGCATTTGTTAACAAGATCGAAAAGACTAGACGAATGTCTGTTTCAAGAAGCAATACAGGTATTGAATACGAGAGTTATTGTTTGCTAGTTGAGGAGTTAGCTACTAAAGTTGGAAGAACACCGAACCATATTGAACAAGCCATGTTCTCGGGAGGGAAGAACCATCCGTGGCGTGAATTTCTCAAAGCAAACTTCAGCAAAACTTTCAGCAAGTCGCATCGCTAGGATGCTTGCACTTTCCTTGATTTCGATGAAGAAGTAAATCGTCAATTTCAAACCCGCCTATGCACCCATAGAAAGATTTCAAGACTCTAACATCTTGGGGTTCGACATCTGTCTCTGGGTCATAGACGGCTATGCGGTATGGCGAAATAACTGTATCGGCATACCAGTGAAGACCATCCGCGCTGGCTACATCTGCCAGTATTGGATGTTTGTCCTCCCGCTCTTCAACATCTCTTGAAATTCTGGCCAGCGCGATGACTGGAACATTGTTGTCGCGTGCCATCCGCAATACATCTTCCGACATCCTGCTTAGTCGTTGGTCGATTTCGCTACCCGCATCATCTCGTTCTGGAATGCAGTCCACTACGATCAAACTTGGGGCGGTATCAGATTCAAATAACGATTTTGCTTCCTTTCGAATCACCCGTGGGTCGGCGCTGCGGTCATTGATGAATAGCGGTGATTGGGAGAGCTCTTGTGCAGTGACCGTAAAGTTGCGCCATTCTTCATCGCTGAGTTCATTCCTTCTCAAGCCGAATCTGCTGACACCTGCCGAATGTGCAACCATATTCTGCAACAGAAAACTTCTGCTTTGTCCGGTTGAAAAGTAGGCAACGGGCTGCTTTAAATCGCATGCGATATGGAGCGCAATTTTCCATACAAATTCTTGTGCGCCCATGCCGGGGCGAGCTGCTACCACGACCAATTCCCCCGGATGAAAGCCATCGATCATTGAGTCAAGTTCAGGGATGCCGCTCGACAGGCCTGTTGGTGTTTGAGTTTTTCCAGCCGTTTCCCTATTTTGTTCAAGACGGGGAAGTATTTCGTTCAGGACATGAGCGCTGGAAAAAGTCCCGCCGCCGCAGTCGCCCGCTTCTTGCCTAAGGATTTTGACTTTCATGTTATTGCGCCATATTTTTTGGCCATGGAGGCAATGTTTTCTGCAATTTCTGCGCGCAAGAATCCAGGTTCGACAACCTCCGCCTCCGGGCCCATAGACCACAACCATTGCCTTAATTCGCTGGTGTTGGGCGCATCGGGTACGGTGAGTATGAATTCCCCGTTCCCATCAGGAATTAAACTTTGTCGATTCGTGATCGGCCGCTCTTCTACGCTCAGTGCTGCAGGTTTGCTAAGGCACAGTTTGAGTTGCATCGTCGGCGACTTGCCTTGTGGAACGCCGAACTTCTCATCCACATAAGCCAACAAGGCAAATCCGGTTGGGCGAGAGAATTTCTCAGATTCACATAATTGCGCACTCCGCACGCGATGCAATGCGAAGTACCTCTCTTCCGATGTCTCTACTTTGGTGGCAACCAGATAGATGATGTGATTCCTGAAGACCAGTCCCTGCGGGTTGATTCGATAAGATTCGTGTTTTACTGCATCTCGTTTCAGATAGCTAATTTCAAGCGGTTTTTCCAACAGGGTGGCCTGGAACACCGTTTCGGTCACGGAAGTTGTGATCTTCGGTCGAATCCTTGGCAGCCCTAAGGGGTGAACGAGAACTTTTTCTCGCCATCTGGCGAGTTTGTTTTCCCGACTGGCGAGAACATCGCTGGCTTTCTTTATCCACGGGTCGATTGCCCTCATCGTATCCGGGGGCAACAGTGGTTTCATGAAGTCGGCGACAAGCTGAAAAGAAAGCGCAGTATGGTCATCCATGCGCGGGAACATCACGAGCTTTACATCTTCTCCAAAGCTCCAAAGATTTCTATTTCTCTCCCCCTTGTTGCAGACCAACCCATAGTCGTCAGCCAGTTTTTCTAAACTTCGCTCGATCGTGCGTTTAACAACGGTGTGACCATCATCTTCAAGGCGTTTCATCAGATCTTCAACGGAGATGCTTCTGGGGGCCTTGGGGATGTATTCAAGCATCGTCAGATGGCGCAAGGCGGTGCCTTTGGTCGAATATCCGCGTTGTCGGGTTTTCTTGGGGGGCGTTTTTTCTTGTGTGTTCTGCATCTTGAATACTCCCGAAAATTCGATTGCAAACTGTAGCACATGAGTGGTGCTGTCAATTCATGTCGGTCATGGCTGATTAGAGAATGTGGAATTCTATGCGCCGCATTTTCTCCAGATCATTTGTGCGTGCGACAAAATCATATTGGATGGTGAGTTCCCCTGATTCGAATAGGAGAGTGCCAGGTGCTGAAAAATCGAAATTCTGCCCCGCACTTTCGATATAGAGATGCTCTCCTGCTCGGAAATTTTTGAGTAAATTTTGTATGCCGCCGACTGTAATCGTTTGAAGCGGAATATCTCCCTCTGAGGTAAGCAGTTTCCCACTGAGGGAGATAGTTTTTTGCGAATAGATCTTTGACAGTGGATGCCTGATCCCAAAACAGGTATCCATACCGGACTTCGCACTATTGCTAAAGCAAGTCACGAAACTGGGCTGAGGCATAGATGTGCCGTGGTCAATGAGCGTCATTACAAGAGCGGATGGCACGATATAGAGGGGGTTTATCGCCGCAGCCGTTAAGGTGACGGGAAACCATATCCAATTTGAGTCCGCAACATCAATTTCCTGCCCGCTGAATTTGGAGAAAGTACGAACATCATCCAGCCATTTGGGTGAGTGAACGATCTTTAGTTGCACGGCAACGTCAGTCAGGTCGCCTCTGTTCTGATATTTGATCTCGCCTACCTCGATGGCATAAGCAATGGCTGGGTCATCCAGAACCGTCATCACGGCTTGGGATTTGTGGAACTCATCGCGAGATTTCTTCAATTTATCCGGCATATCGCTTGTGGTATTGGCTCCATTTGCGATGATCAGGCTGTTAACCTTCCGTGTATCGACATCCGCATGGATGCGGACTTCGATCAGACCATCGGCCTCATGTGTTGAGACCAGTTCGTATCGGGTAATCAGTCCGCCGTTATATTGAACGATGCGCGAGCGATAGATTTCCTGTTCGACGGATGATTCGCCCACGATGAAGGTGCCTGCTATTTGCTCGACACTGATCTGTTTCGCATTTTTCAGGGCTTCATCAAAGGTTTTTCCGTATCCGCTGGAAGTCACCCACTCCGCGTGGGCTGTTGTACCCAGCAACATGAGCGCCAGAAGAATCAATCTCATTGCACTGATCCTTGCATCATCTTGGCGAGATTTTTTGAGGCATTGATTGATCGTTGTGTCGTGGCGAGTTCAACAAAGACCTGTCCATCTTTGAATTCGTGCCCCTTAACGAAGGCCCCTTTCAAGATTGCAGCACTACTGTCGGTGATCTTCTCGGTCAGGATGGTGGCGATGCGATTAGATTGTTGGATGTTTTCTGTGCGAATCGGGTCGGCTCCGCTGGAGGTTTCGATTTGCTCTTTTTCATCGTTGAGGGCAGGTGTGCTTTCTGGAGTGCTTTTGTTTTCCAGAAAGGTGCGCGAATAATCTCTGGCAATGTGAGTTTGGGTTTTGCTCGAACGGATGTCGTTGCTCAAAAATTCCGCCAGCGTGCGTTTCGCACGCATGGTGGCGATCATCAAGGCATTTTCTCTTGCTGAGGCCGAGTTTCCTGATGTCGATGCAGCCCCAACGCTAGAAATGCTGACCCAATTTCCAGCTTCATCAAAGGTCAAGCTCAATGATCCAGTCGAACTTTTCATTGAAGTGGTCGTAGTAGGATTGGCGGGCTCGTGCCTGCTAGTATTGATCTGGCTGGTTGATGTGCATGCCGACAATATCAAGGCAATGGTCATGGTAATAGCTGCTTTCATATATTCTCCTTTTGAGCGCAATGAACAACTAATCGCAGCGTGGGGCATCAAAATGGATGCATATAGCAGGATTAGTGGGCTGAATGCTAATTTGCCGTTGCGACAAATATTGTCGCGATATGCGAAGTTTGGTTTTGCAGCGAGAATTCGCAGCCATGTTATTGAAGCTCAAAATAATGCCAACTTGTATGGCTGTTTATTATGCAACTCCGGTCGTTCTACTTATTCGAGGGTATTGGCTGCTTTGGCCGAACAGCAGGCGGTCGTGCCTCAACGCTTTGCCAGCCTACGCTCGGTGTTGTGTGGATTTGCTCAACTAGCTCAAGGGATTTCTTGGTAAAATCCTCCGAGCCTCCCAGTACCCGGTGTCGTCGTGTCCGGCGCACCAAATGAAATGTGAAGATGGGCACTGTAGCAGTGCCCATTTTTATTCCAAATCACGAGCGGCGTTCACGTCAGCTAGACTTATTCCGGATATACAGCTTATGTGGTTCAAAAATCTTTTTGTCTATCGTCTTCCATCTAATTTCACTATCACAGCTCCAGCATTACAAGAAAAACTCGCCCTCAAGACTTTGCAACCTTGCAGTGGTTTGGAAAAACAAAGTCGTGGTTGGGTGCCTTGTCATAGCGATGAACGTCTGGTGCATGTGGCGCAGGGGCAGGTATTGATTGCCATGGGGGTGGAGCAAAAATTGCTGCCCGCCTCGGTGGTGAATCAGTTCGCCAAAGAGCGCAGCGCGGATATTGAAGCGCAGCAGGGTTTCAAATTGGGGCGCAAGCAGCTCAAAGAGCTTAAAGAGCAACTTACTGAAGAGTTGTTGCCACGCGCTTTCGTCTATCGCCGTATCACCTATGTGTGGATCGATACCGTGCATGGCTGGCTGGTGGCCGATGCTGCCTCCGCCGCCAAAGCGGATGAAGTGTTGGAACTGCTCGCCAAGACACTAGATGACTTGCCGCTCAAGTTGTTGCATACCGAATTGTCGCCCGTGGCAGCGATGACGGAGTGGTTGGCGAGCGAGGCCGCACCGAGCGGTTTCAGCATAGATCAGGAGCTAGAGTTGCGTGCTACCGGTGA
>Ga0172372_10002483_pt1 | contig 27953 bp, 15 predicted proteins | sample LakKiv5m_2_FD_114544 | JGI IMG/M metagenome (GOLD analysis project Ga0172372, IMG submission 114544) | Freshwater microbial communities from Kabuno Bay, South-Kivu, Congo - kab_092012_9.5m | ecosystem: Environmental > Aquatic > Freshwater > Lake | place: Democratic Republic of the Congo...
ACCAGCACCTGCCACACCAGCACCTGCCACACCAGCACCTGCCACACCAGCACCTGCCACACCAGCACCCGCCACACCAGCACCCGCGACACCAGCACCTGCCACACCAGCACCTGCCACACCGGCACCTGCCACACCGGCACCTGCCACACCGGCCCCTGCCACACCGGCCCCCGCCACACCGGCACCCGCCACACCAGCGCCGGCGACACCAACCCCCGAGACACCAACCCCACCCGCTCCAACACCGGTTGAGCCAGCTCCGGAATAACGTTCCGGCGGCGAGGTGAACGAGTGTCCCCCCCCACAGAATCGCTCAATCCCATTTTCGCCTGAATTCTCGCTTCGCGTCATCTGGTTTGCTCCGCAGGCATTCTGCGGAGAGAATCACAGCAGATAAGTTCCGCCGGGGCTCCTGCAGCAAGTCGCCTGGAAGGCGATACAGCCACGGCACAGGATTTCAGGAAGTGATGACGGCTGATGGTTGATCTCAGGTTCGGCTTGATCGGATGTGGCGCATGGGGGATTCACCACGCCAGTGCCATTCGGGAAACTCCGGGGGCGACCCTTGTGGCGGTTGCTGCTCGGTCGGAGTCTTCACAAACAGCGGCGCGGGAAATCTGTCCGGAGGCAGCGGTGATGGCCGACTATCGGCAATTGCTGGCGCGGACTGATCTGGACGTGGTGGATATTGCAGTGCCCACTCATCTGCATGGCGAGATCGCCTGTGCAGCTCTGGAATCAGGTCGGCATGTGCTGCTTGAAAAGCCGATGGCGGGAACGCTGGAAGAATGCAGCCGGATACTCACGGCGGCCCGTCTCTCCCGACGGCTGCTGGCGGTTGGTTTTCAGTTGCGTCTGTCAGGGCTCTGGGGGCGTGTTGAAGAACTGCTGCGGGGAGATGCAATTGGGACGCCGCTGTATTGTCTGATCGAGCTGTTCGGTGGTCCCTGCCTGGGTGCTGGTTGCTGGCGCTATGACCGCGGCAAGGTGGGCAACTGGATTCTGGAGGAGCCCATTCATTTCTTCGACCTCGCGCGGTGGTACTTAAGCTGTCATGGAGAGCCGACAGCAGTCACGGCACGGTCGAATTCGATCGACGACAGTCGCCCGCTGCTCTGCGACAACTTCAGCGCGTTTCTTGACTTTCCGGACGGTGCCTACGCGGTGATCACGCAGACTCTGGCAGCATTCGAGCATTATCAAACGGTAAAACTGACGGGAACTCGGGGAGCGATCTGGGCGTCGTGGGACGGATCGATGAACAGCGGCTCGCACTTGCCCACCTGTTTACTGCGGCACTTCGACGGGCGGACGGTGACTGAGCTGGACTGTGGTGGTGCGTCGGACGCCGTGTTTGGGCTGCAGCAGCAGATCGCTCGTATGTGCGATGCCGTCCGCGGTTCACAGCCGCTGCATGCGGACGGACACGATGGCCGTCGAGCAGTGGAACTGTGCCTCGCGGCCGAAGAGTCCTCGCGGCTGAAGCAAACTGTGGCCTTCTGATAACGATTTATCGCTGTTCTGCGGCAGGCTGTGGCCGCGCCCGACGTGTCAGCATGAGAAGCCTGAAGCCTACTTCTTTTTGGCTTCCTTCTCTGCTTCGCCTTCAAGCTGTCGATAGAGCGGGAGATGGCGATAGTAGACTTCAAGGGTCATGATGCTGAGAGCTGTCTGGTAGATCCGTCCACCGGCACCGCCATGCGGATCAGTGACGTTCCAGCTTCCGGCGCCCGGACCATCCTTCAGCTGAGTGGTAACGAGGCGTTCGCGCATTTTGACGTTCCACTTTTCCCATTGCTCGCCGCCGAAATGGTGCATGACCTGAGTGGCGTAGTAGTTGTAGTACATGTTGTTTGGGTCGGGGCCGATCTGTGAGAGATATTCGACGCCGGCCTTGAGTTCCGGGCGGTCGCGTTTCCAGCCCATGTACATCTGACAGAGCAGTCCGACGGCCGTCATACTGGGAGTGGCACCACCGCGGGGCTCGTAGGAGTATTTCGAGCCGTTTTCGAGGGAGACGGAATCGAGAAATCGACGGGCGTCGCGCATCACGTTTGTATTGACAATGAACTTGCCAGCTTTGGCACTTTGCAGAGCCATGATCTGCCAGCCAGTGACTGATGTATCGCCTGCCTGATTGGGCTGATAACGCCAGCCGCCTCCCTGGCGGTCCTGGCAGCGTTCGATGAAGTTGACTGCCGCATAAGCGGCGCGTCGCAGAGTGCGATCTTTGGGTTCAAGCGCAGCAGCTTCGCAGAGACAGATGGTTGCAAGCCCCTGCACGTAGAGTCCCGAGTTTGCCTGAGCTTTACCGCGAAGATCGAGACCGGCCGGAGTCCCCTGACCCTGCTTGATCAGCCATGCCAGTCCTTTGGTGACAGTTTCCTTGTAAGGCCCGCGGATTTCGTGGGTGTGGCCACCACCGAGAAACGTCAGCAGGGCCAGCGAGGTTGCTCCGGAGTCGGTTGTCTGCATGCTGCCAGGACCACCCGCTTCACCAACCGAACCAAAGCTCCATGATCCATCAGGTTTCTGAACTTTCTGCAGCCAGGTGAGCCCTGCGTTCACTGATTTTTCGCTTTCAGCTGTGCCACCATAGCGCTTGACGGCCGTTTGCCTGCCGGCTTCAGAACGACCGCCAAAATCGCCTTTCAGAAAGGGAACCTTGGCCGCGTCAGACAGATCTTCAAGCGGCATTGTCAGTTCCGCCATGTCGGGGCTGTCAATCTGCATCCGCTGCTGGCCTTTGTTGAGTTCTGCAAGCATCTCCTTCATGGTGCTGTTGACGTTCAGATCCTGCAGCGAGTCGGGCTGAACGACTTCGACCAGCTCTTCCACGTTTTCCGGTGGCGGTTCTTCCGGAGCCGCACTGAACAGACGCAGAACTTCGTCAGCGGCGCCACCTGGGAGCAGCCAGATTGACAACAGCAGCAGGATCACCAGATGCAGCAGCAGGCTGAGAGCCGCTGTGCTCAGTTCCCGTTTGCGTGACATCAGATTGCCGGGAAGTTTTCTGGCGATGAATTCCTTTGTCTTCAAACAAAAATTCACCATAGCCACAGCCCAGCCCGGTGGTTTGCCGCGACGATTTTTTCGCGGAGCATTCCGTGCCTGCATCGCGGAAGTGACACTGGGCTGTGCGGCCACCACCGTCGGCTGTGCCACAGGAGGCGGCGTGGCAGCGTTTGCCGGGCGAGCTGCGGGGGCAGGTCGCGCGGGCCTGGACGCCGGTGGCTGGACGGGAGGCACTGATGTGGACTGCAATTCGGCGGGCTCTGTCATGGTATGCGTGGTGGGCTTGGGGATGAGCACTGGGACGCAGACGCAGCGGCAGCCTTCAGCACGACGTTCAGGATCGACGCGAAAGGCAACACATTCTTCATAATACCAATTGCATGTTTCTCAAACAATGGAAAAAGATTTGTTCAGGCCGATTGACCGTCTGCCGCGTTACTTATTCCAGATAGAGCAGTTCTTTTTTGTTCAGCAGAGCGTGACACAGTTCACTCAGTACGCTCTTGTCCTTCAGCAGCTCTGTCGCCGGAACCCTGCGTTCTTCTGCCAGCTGTGTAAGCCATGCCGAGATGGGTTCTTTATCAGTCGCATCCGGGGTTCGACAAAACGCCTGCTGCCACGCCAGCTCCAGACGGTCCACACCATCGGGCTGCTCCATCAGCTTCGCTGCCCAGACGCTGGCCTGGCTGTGAGGGAATTCGCTGTTCAGCATGATCAGGGCCTGAGCGGGCACATTGGAGCGGGTGCGGCGGGCGACGGCAGATGCGGGTTGAGGCGTATCGAAGGTCAGCATGAAAGGGTTCAGAAAATTGCGGTTGACGCCCTGGTAGATGCTGCGGCGGCCAGCCCCGTCCACCGGCCCGGATTGTCCGGGACGGCCACGTCCCTGCATGAATGGCGTCAGATACACGGGCACCGGCGGACCCGACATGACAAGGTCCAGTCGGCCGGAAATGGCGAGGATCGAATCGCGGATGGCTTCGCTCTCCAGCCGCCGCACGTTCGCTCGATGCAAAAGGACATTGGCCGCGTCCAGTTCGGACGCAGCCGAGTTTCTCTGGCTGGACATCAGGTAGACTCGCGATGTCACCAATCGCCTGATGAGTCGTTTCAGTGACCAGCCATCGCTGCGGAATTCGTGCGCCAGATGATCCAGCAGCTGGGGGTGTGACGGGGCATCGCCGAGAACTCCGAAGTTGTCCGCAGAGGCCACAATTCCGCGGCCAAAGATCTGTTGCCAGACACGGTTGACTGCCACGCGGGCAGGGAAAGGATTGCTGTCCGCAAGGATCCGTTCGGCCAGTTCCAGCCGACCACTGCCGGAGGTGTCAGTGAGCGGTGCGGCCTGATCGAGTGCTGTGAGCAGTCGTCGGGTGGCGGGCGGACCGGGATTGCGGTGGTTGCCGCGTACGAAAACCCGCTCGTCCTCCCCGCTGCCTTCGCACATCACCAGCACCGGGTCCCCGGGAAGTGGCTGCCCGGCGACCTGCCGCCACGCAGTGACTGCCTGAGAGACTGCCGCCTGAGCGTCCGCTGGAAGCAGACCGAGCTGCATGGCCAGCCGTGGCCACGCAGAGCCGGACTGGATTGCCACGGCCCAGTGTTTCGGGAAGTCGATGCCGGCGGGGGCCGAGAAATTCGCAGCATCGGCAGCAGTCAGATGATTGACAGGATGCAGTTCTTCCGGCACATCAAAGGACTGACCCGGATACACAAGTCGAACTTCACGAACGGCGAACCAGCCATCGCCTTCGTCGAGAAACTCCAGATGACAGCGATGTCCGAGGTAACGCCGGAGGTCGCCGGCGATGCGAATCCAGCGAAACTGACCGTCGGTATCAATCGGCTGCCGCAGCCCTCCGAAGAGCAGCTCCGTGAATTCATTCATCACATAACCGTCCACCACCAGGCGCACGCGAGCTTGTTTCCCGGCAGCCAGAATCAGAATCTCCGGATGCTGCAGTTCCCATTCGGGCGAATGGAGTGAGCCCCGAAATGCCGGACCGTGCACAGCGGAACTGACGGAATTGTCATGGCCCGGGATGCAGTCGTCCGGACGCCATGTCCAGGCCGCAGCAGTGGCCAGGCTGTCGCCCGGGTGTGCTGCGGCTGGCGTGCCAGCGACAGCAGTTTCGGGCGCTGGGAGACTGGCGGGAATTGCCGTCCCAGGCAGTGCATTTTTGTTGGCAGCGAGCGGGCCGGGCTTCGTGGCGGATGGTGGAACCAGACCATCAAAAGCCTGCCCCCAGACGAACCAGCCTGCAGGGATGCCGGCTCGAAGATCGGCCATCACCTGCCAGGCATTCGGGCTGTCTGCTGAGGGTGGCTGAGCTTTTTGCTGCAGGTCACGAATTCCGGACTGCCATCCAGCGAGTGCCGCGGCTCGATCGGCAGGGACTTTGGCCTGGGCCAGCGCGGCTATCGGGGCGAGCGGACTTGCGGGACGCAGACTGTCCGGGGCGGCCAGGGCCGCGCGGAAGGCGTCGCGGTGAGCCGTGGTGGCGGGGGCAGGCAGCGGAACAGAATCATCAATGGCGGCTCGTACGAACTCCGCAAGCACTTCGGGCGTCCAGGGCTTGAGCGTACTGCTGAGGGCCGCTGCGGCGGCTTGTTGATACTGGCGGATTTCCGCAAGCCGCTGTTCCTGCTGCCGACCCGGATCCAGCCACTCAATACGCCGACGGGAACTTTGCAGAAAGCCTGCAAGAGCGTAGTAGTCTTCGGTGGAGATGGCATCGAACTTGTGGTCGTGGCAGCGAGCGCAGGCGATGGTCAGACCCAGAAAGGCCTTGCCCAGCATGTCGATCTGATTGTCGATTCGGAAGGCTTCTTCCAGACGGACGTCCACCGGGGCGTGCTTGTCTTCGCACAGGTACCAGAACCCGGTCGCGATGATCGATTCGTTGCTGCCGCGTTCAGGATGTCGCCGCGGTTCCGCCAGCAGATCACCAGCGATGTGTTCGCGAACAAACTGATCGTACGGCACATCCGCATTGAGTGCGCGGATCACATAGTCGCGGTACTGCCACGCATGGGGGAGTAGAAAATCAAATTCGTGGCCGAGCGTTTCGGCGTAGCGAACGAGATCGAGCCAGTGTCGGCCCCAGCGTTCGCCGAACTGTGGTGATGCCAGCAGCTGATCAGCAACTGCAGCGACGGCTTCCGGGAGCGGACGCGGGTCCGCAAGGAATTGCTGCTGCTGCTGCGGGTTGGGTGGCAGCCCGATGAGATCGAAATACAACCGGCGCAGAATCACCTGGCGACTGGCGTCCGGAGCAGGCGACAATCCGGCCTTTTCAAGCGGTTGCAGAATGAAGCGATCGATGTCTGAGAGTGGCCATGCTGTCTGCTGTATGGATGGAGCTGCGGGGCGTTCGAGAGACCGCCAGGCCCAGTGAGCAGCCATGCGTTCGTGCAGCGGAAATGCAGCTTTGCCGGAACGGGCCGGGGAAGCAGCAGGGCTGGATTCTGCGGCGGGCCAGTGGGCTCCGTCACGGATCCATTTGACAAGGATTTCGATTTCTTCGTCCGGCAGCTTGTCTCGTGGCGGCATCTGAAATGTTTCGTACCGTACGGCCTGAATGATCAGACTGCGGTCCGGTTCACCCGGAGCCACCGCGGCGCCGCTTTCGCCTCCAGCAAGCATCTCTTTGAGGGATGTCAGTCGCAGGTCACCCTCGATGTCGTCCTGCGCACCGTGACATTCAAAACAACGCGATTCCAGCAGCGGCAGTACCTTCGAACGGAAGAATTCAGCCTGTTCGGCTGTCGGTTCGTCGGCACCCAATGCGGGCAAACACAGACTGCTGAATATCATCACCAGCCGGACTGGGAAGCTCATGGATGCTTTTCCGGTTTGTTCAGGAATTCAGTTGACATGGCCGTCCGACGAATGTGCAAATGCCGCAGCAAACGAACTTGCGACTGACAATCTGCACGCAGGTCAGACACCCCGAATATATAACGTGTCGTGCCCCGTCTGTCCTCGCACATTCCGGGGCAACCTGCTGCGAATTTCAAACCCGGGCGACCAATTCCGTCAGGGAATTCCCAGAATCGGTCGAATCAGCAGCCATGTGCCGGCGGTCAGGAGTGGTACTGCGACGAGGTTCAGCAGAAAGCCACGGCGAGCCATCTCACGGGCCGGAATTCGCCCGGTGCTGAACACGATCGCGTTCGGAGGCGTTCCAACCGGAAGCATAAAGCCCGCACTGGCCGCCAGCGTCGCGGGGATGAAGAGCATCCGCGGATCCAGTTGCAGTGGGGCAGCCAGCGCCAGAAGCGCCGGCAGAATCGCATTCACTGTCGCCACATTGCTGGTCAACTCGGTCAGCATCACAAGGATCAAACAAATCAGCGCCACAGCCAGCCATGGCGGCAGATCACTCAATGGCCCCTGCAGTACCCCCGCCAGCCAGGTTGCCAGTCCCGTACTCTCAAAGGCCGAAGCCAGCGCAAAACCTCCGCCAAACAACAGAATCATGTCCCATGGAAGCCTGACCGCCGTTTCCCAGTTCATCAGCGGCTCGGTTCGCCGCTGACCTCCCCCACCCACACCGCCACTCCCGGAGGGCAGCACAAACATCAGCACCGCCATGAATATTGCCACGGTTGCGTCCGAAATCGCACCGCGAACCGCCAGCGACTGCTCCAGCCCGGGATCGGACAAACACCATGCAGCGCTCTTCGCATACCACGCCTGCCAGCCGGAAAACAGTCGCACGTCCCCAATCACCAGCGGTTCACGAAACACCCACAAAACTGCCGTGCCGAAAAAAATCAGAAGCATTCGTAATTCGGCCGCTGACATTCGACCTAACGCACGCATGCGTGCCGACAGCTCCTCCCCAAGCCGCGCATCCGCTGCCCCCGCTGACGGCAAACGCCAGGTCAGGGAAAACAACACGATCGCCAGATACGCCAGGGCAATCGGGCCGCAGGCCAGAAACCAGTCGGAAAAATAAACGTCCGGAGCGTCAGGCAGCTGACGCCTGTAAATCCCGATCGCCACACTGTTCGTGGGACTGCCCACAGGGGTTGCCATGCCACCCAGAGTGGATGCCCACGCCAGAGACAGCAGCAGAGGCACAGCCAGCGGCTGAACCGTTCGCCTGCCCCCGACCACCTCCCCCCCCTGCTCGTCCAGAACCTTCAGCAGCGCAGTGGCAATCGGCAGCATCAGCATCGTTGTCGCAGTGTTGCTGATCCACATCGATAACCCAAACGTCGCACAGCCAAAACCAATCACCATCCGTCGCGGACGCACCCCAATCATCCGCACGATCGTCAGCGCCATCCGGCGATGCAGCTGCCATCGTTCGATTCCCAGAGCAATCAGCATCCCACCCATGTACAGAAACAAACTGTCCTCCATGAACGCTCCCGCTGTTTCCTTTGCCGACTGGATACCCAACAGCGGAAACAGGGCCACTGGCAGCAGACTGGTGGCGGCCATGGGAATTGCCTGAGTCATCCAGAGGCCGGCCATCAGCACGGCAGCAGCCGTCAGTCGATGAGCCTCGGCCGTCATTCCCGCCGGCTTCGGCAACAGCCAGAAACAAAGGCTCAGCACCAAAATCCCGGCCACGAGCGGCAGGCGTACGGACGGGCTGCCTTCGTTTTCACCATCGAGGGATTCCGGGAGTGTCATCGGTTGAACCTTTGGATGAAGAATCGCAGTGGCGTGGGAAGCTGAACGTATTTCAAAAGCCAGAGGAAGACTTCGAAAAATTCAATGTGTCGCCGGCTGCTGTTCAGAAAAACTGACGTTCCGTTCAAACAACGGTTAAAGAACTTGAACATACGCTCGGATCACTGTTCACGAAGCTCAATGGCTTCCCACGAACGAATATCGGGGAATTGTTGGGGAAACGCAACACAGTCTGAGCTGCAGCGGCACGGAGCGAGTGTGCAGCCATGTGTTTTTATAAGCGGCAGACCTTTTGCTTGCTGCAGATTCACTCACACCCCGCGCCGAGCCTGCGACGAAAAATCTTTTCGCAATTCGGTCACGACGGCATTCACATGTCTCTCATCCCCGGTCTCCCGTCATGTCGCAACTGCGTGCCACCATGCTTACATTCCTTCGCAACATCCTCGCTGGGTGTCGTCCGCTGCGTCGAAAGCTCCCACGCCACCACCGCCAAACAGAACAGCTGGAGCATCGATTGCTGCTGGTCGGTGATATCTCAGGGCAGGTCTACGACGATATCAATCGCAACAACACCAACGATGCTCCCGACCGCAGCCTGCCGGGCTGGACGGTCTTTGTGGATTCCAATACCGACGGTCGATTGACGGCGGGAGAGGCCTTCACGACGACAGACGCGCAGGGCAAGTATCTGATCACCGGGATTTTGGCGGGGACTCGCCGCGTCATGACAATTGTTCAGCCTGGCTTTACCGTACCAGCCGGACTCACCGCCAGTCGCACCGTGAATGTCCGTGATCGCCGCGAGGTCAAAGCCGATTTTCCGATGAACACGGCTCCCATCACAACCGGGCAGATCATCGGGACGATTTTTGATGATCCCAACGAAAACGGTCTCAAAGATCCCACTGAAGGCGGAATCTCGGGTTGGACAGTATTCGCCGATCTCAACAGCGACGGTCTGCTCTCAATCGGTGAACCATCGGCTGTTGCTGATGCGGACGGTGATTACGTGATCGCCGGGGTTCCCGCGGGGGTGACCCGAGTTCAGGAAGTTCCGGTGGGTGCCTATCGAGCGACTGCCGGCGGCTTATTTCCACTGCTCAACGCTCGGGAATTCAGCACGGTAACCGTTGCGGCCGGAGGTTCTGTCCGGGCGGACTTCGGAAACTGGATTCCCCAGGTCGGCACGATCCAGGGGGTTGTCTGGAATGATTCCAACGGTGATGGTCTCCGCGGTGCTGGCGAAAGTCCTCTGGCTGCCCAGTCGGTCTGGGTCGATTTGAATGCCAACGGACTGCAGGATGTCGGCGAACCTGTCCGTACAACAGACGCCACCGGAAAATACTCCTTCGTTAACATCCGCGCCGGTGTCTATGCGGTTGCTCAGACCGTCCCGGCTGGCTTCATCACGTCAGAGGGGCGTCCTGCTGTTGTGCAGACAATTGTTGTTCGCAACGGCGTGCACAACGTCGACTTCTACAACCTCCAGCCCCTTTCCGGCAGCCTTGGTGGCACCCTCTGGGATGATGCCGACGGCAATGGCCTGTTCGCGGCCACAGAAACACCGCTCGCGGGATGGACTGTTTATCTGGACATCAACAACAACGCCGTTCCAGACCCGGATGAGCCCCAGCAACAAACAGCAGTCAACGGCACGTATGCCTTCAATCCTCTTGCCTACGGAACCAAAACTGTTCGAGTGGTCAACCAGACCAACTGGGGCGTCACCAGTCCGGCCCCAGGATTCAGTTCGTTCCGCCTGCTGAACGGTGAAAATCGCACGGGATTGAATTTCGGTGTCCGGGAACGCGTTGGAAACATCAGGGGCATTGTCTGGAGCGACACCAACGGCGACGGACTTCAATCCGTCGGTGAAGGTCCCCAATCCGGGGTCCAGGTCTTTATCGATACCAACGCCGATGGACTGCTCAACACTGCTGAACTCGCTACCGTCTCTTCGGCGGATGGAACCTGGGAATTCCTGAAGGTCCCCGCAGGCCAGCAAACCGTGGTTGAAATCCTTCCGGATGGTTGGGTCACTTCAATTCGGCACCCATTCAGCGTGAGCACCACTGTTGGCATCGGCGGTACTTCCAATATTGCCTTCCACAATCTGGTTCCGGTTCCCGGTTCCGTCAGTGGAATCGTCTTCGACGACGTCAATGCCGATGGACTGCTCAACGGCACCGACAGCTTCCTCGAAGGCTGGCAAATCTTCGCGGATCTGAACGCCGACGGTCTCCTGAATCCCGGCGAACCGTCCGCCATCAGCGACCCGCTCGGCAGCTACACTCTTTCAGGACTCCCCTACGGCAACATCGTCATCCGCGAGGTGCTCCAGACCGGTTTCTCGCCAACAACCTTCGCTGCCGGCTTCACCACTTTCCTGCTCCTGAACGGCGAAAATCGTACGGCCGTCAATTTTGGAAATCGGGATCTGCATCAATTCAGCTTCTCCGGAAACGTCTTCCACGATGCCAACGCCAACGGACTTCGCGACCCCGGTGAACGGGGCCTCAGCGGCATCACGGTCTTCCTCGATACCAACACCAACGGGCTGCTTGATCTCGGGGAGCCCTCCACAGTCACACAGGTGGACTACTTCTTCACGCCTGCCATCGACGAAACAGGCAACTACAGCTTCACGCACCTCGGACGCGGCAACTACTCCGTGCGCGAAATCGTTCCACCCTCGCAGAATGCCACTCCCCCTGATGTCCGTGTCCGCACTGTCCAGCTCCCGGCACTCACCACCGCCACCGCTGACTTTCCCAATCGCTTCCGCGCCAGCGAAATTCATGGCGTCGTGTTCCATGACACCGATGCCGACGGCATTCTCGACGCCAGCGAATACCGTCGCCCCGACGTTCCCGTGTTCCTCGATCTCGATCGCGATGACTTCTGCGACCTCGACGAACCACAGACCATCAGCGGCCCCGATGGCAGCTACGCCTTCGGCAGCCTTCCACCGGGGGCCTATGTCGTTCGTGAAAAAATTCGTCCGCCAGGCAGCATCTCCGTTCCCCCAACCGGCGGTGGAATTCTCTGGCCTCCTGGCACCAGTCGCCCCGCCAGCGGAAACGTTACTCCCACCAGCCTCCAGCTGACACTCGCCACAGGTCAGTCCTCGCTTCACAACGTCAGCCTCACCCTGCCTGGAACCGGAAGTCTCTCCACACTCGTGGATGTCTTCCTGCTCTTTGACGACACCGGCAGCTTCACCGCCAACAGCCCCATCGTGCGGGCCGCTTTTCCAACCATCATCAGCACACTGCAGACATCACTCCCCGGGATTGACCTGGCGTTCGGAGTGGGCCGGTTCGAGGAATACGGCGGCTTCGCCGCTGAGTTCCCGACCGGCCGCCCCTTTATTCTCAATCAACCCCTCGTCGAGGCAACGCGACCCGGCTTCTCTACAGCCATCCAGGCCGCACTCGATCGCACCACTCCCGGCTACGGTGGAGATGCTCCCGAAACGGACATCGAAGCACTTTATCAGCTCGTAACCGGTCTTGGCTTCGATGGCAACAACAACGGCTCAACGCTTGAAAGCGGCCCCGCCGGACCAGCAAACACGCAGCTCAACCCCGGCAACAGCGGAGACGTCCCGGCCTTCTCGTCCTTCCAGCCAGACCCGCTCACCAGCGTTCTTGCACATGCCGGAACCATCGGCGGAGCCGGATTCCGCCCCGGTGCCCTCCCAGTGATCCTCACCGCTACCGATACCGGTTTTGCTTACCAGCCCAAAGGCGAAGCGCAGGTAACCGGACTGAACGGCGTCTCCCTGCCAGTTGCATCACTCACTCAGCTTTCGCGCGGAACGACTCCCTTCAATCTCGGCGCCGGACTTCAGGAAACCGTCACCGGACTGAATGCACTCGGAGCCCTCGTGATTGGCCTCGGCACCAATCCGCTCGCCACCCAGGATCCCCGACAGGCCCTCGAATCACTCGCAACACTCACCGGAGCCGTCAATCGCTCGCTCGTCTCAATCCCCAACGGCACAATCGACCCGGTTGATCCCGGAGATCCCTTTTACTTCCAGATCACCTCCGGCTTTGGCACAACTGTCGCCGACGGTGTCACCAGCGCCATCCAGAATGCCGTAACCAACGTCGCCATGGACATCACCGTCCGCGCATCAGACCCACGGGTTCAGATTGTTAATCACACCGGCACACTCACCGGTGTCGCCGCGGGGCAAACGGCAGCTTTCGACATCGAATTCATCGGTGACGGACGCCCTGCTCGATTTGATCTGCAGTTCATCCGGTCAGGGACCAGCGTCGTTCTGGGATCCATCCCCGTTGTGCTCGGTACTCCAATTCCTGGTGATGGCTACAACTTCGACGATCTCGAGGACGGTGAAATTCACATTTCATCGCATTTCGGGCACGTTGTCGCCAATCAGGCACCACTGTTTATCGCCGGTCCACCACAGTCGGCACTCGAAGACGCCGGGCCGCAGATCGTACCAGGCTGGGCCACCGGTATCTTCGCCGGTGATCCCACGGAAACTCTGCAGACACTCCAGTTCATTGTCACCACAACCCACCCCGCACTGTTTTCCGTCACTCCCTCCATTGCCCCCGACGGCACGCTTTCGTGGCAGTCAGCCGCAAATGCCTTCGGCACCGCAGAAGTCACCGTGGTGCTGCACGACAACGGAGGCACCGCCGGGGACGGCGTCGATACCAGCGCGCCACAGTCGTTCCTGATCACGGTCCTGCCCGTCAACGACGCGCCCAGCGCCCCTGCCGATGCGTATGTCGTTCAGGAAAACACGCCGTTTGCCATCACCGCTCCCGGCATTCTGGCCAATGACAGCGATGCCGACGGAGATGTCATCACAGCCCGACTCGTCTCCGCACCCACCCACGGTACTCTTGTTCTCAATTCCGATGGATCATTCCTCTACACCCCGCTCACCGGATACTACGGTCCGGACAGTTTCACATACGTCGCTGCCGATGCCGTTTCCGAATCCTTGCCAGTTGCCGTGTCCCTGACCGTCTTCCACGTGAATCAGGCTCCGGTCGGGACTGCTGATGTCTTTTTCGGCACAGAAGATCAGCAACTGGCCGTAGCCGCACCCGGAGTCCTGTCAAATGACGCTGACACCGATGGTGACCCGCTCATCGTCCGCCTGACGCAGCCACCCGTTCGCGGATCACTGAAGCTGAATTCAGACGGCAGCTTCCTGTACATCCCGGCCCCCAACGATTTCGGCACGCTCAGCTTCAGCTACGTGATCAATGACGGATTCATCGATTCGACACCAGTCGCCGTGACAATCCACCTGGCCGCCGTCAATGATGCTCCGACAGCCCAGGCAGACCGCTATACCACCGCCGAAGATTCTGCAGTGAACGCCGCCACCTTCGCCACCAGCCTGCTCGCCAATGACTTTGATCCCGACGGCGATCCGCTCACCGTCCAGCAAGTACTGGATCCGCTGCATGGCACGCTGATCCTCAGCACCAATGGACAATTCACATACACGCCAGCCCCGAATTACTTTGGCGAGGATACGTTCAGTTACTCTGTCAGCGACGGACAGCTGACATCTGCTCCAGCCTTCGTGACAATCGCTGTGACCCCCGTCAATGACCCACCATCGACCGCAGCAGACAGCTTCACTCTGAACGAAGACACCACTCTGAGCATTGCACTCCCGGGCCTGCTTGCAAACGACAGCGACCCCGAAGGCAGTCCGCTCACGGCCATCCGTGTGGCCGGTCCCGCACGGGGCACACTGATTCTGAATGCCGACGGTTCCTTTACCTGGACACCACCTGCCAATTTCAACGGCACAGACAGCTTCACCTACCGCGCCTCCGATGGACTGCTCACGTCCGCCATCACCACCGTCACTCTCAATGTCCTTCCCGTGAACGATTCGCCAGTGGCCAGCGACGAAGCCTACACCACCAGCTTCAATACACCCATCACCGTCGCTGCTCCCGGACTCCTTCTGAATGATCGCGATGTCGATGGCGATCCACTCACGGCTCTGCTCGCCACGCCACCCGCTCACGGGGTACTGACACTCAATCCCGATGGTTCCTTCAACTGGACACCAGCGGTGGGCTTCAGCGGTTCCGACAGCTTCCAGTATCAGGCGTCGGACGGTATCACGCTCTCCGCCGCAGCCACCGTCACAATCACTGTGACGCCCCCCGTACTCACGCCGAAATTCTTCGTCGTCGATGCCACGGGACTCCGAAACTTCCAGTACACAGCTGACGGAACCTCCATCACCAGCACGACACTTGCTGCCCGAGACACCCGGCCTCGCGGTATTGCCACCAATCCCACCGGTACCATCTTCTGGGTCATTGACGGCGGGGGCGATATCTTCGTCTATAGTCGTGATGGGGCGCTGCTGGGGCAGTGGACCCCCGGTCGTGCCGGCCGCCCCGAAGGAATTACCGTCTGGGGCAATGACCTGTGGCTGGTTGACCCCACCGGCGACCGGCTCTACCGATTCACCGGCGGTGCGGCCCTGCGCGCAGGTCGTGTCGATGCAACCTCCAACTTCCGGCTGAATGCCCAGAACCTGAATGCCACCGATGTTGTTACCGACGGTACCCGGTTCTGGGTCACCGACGATACCCTCGCTACAGACCGCGTCTTCCGCTACTCGCTCTCAGGCGTCCTTGAAGCAAACTGGACACTCTCTCCCGCCAGCCCAACGCCCACTGGTATCACGCTCGATCCCAACAACGTCAATCACCTCTGGGTTGTTGATTCAACCACCGATCGTGTTTACCAGTACGACGCAGGCACCACATTCGTTACCGGTGCCCAAACCCCATCTCTGTCCTTCCCGCTGGCTGCCGCCAACGGAAATGCAACTGGAATCGCAGACCCCAGAGTGTTCTCCGAGACGCCAACTGCGGAAAAAGCCCAAAACCACAGCGAACCCGTTGTCGAGACAACTGCCCCCAAAACAAACGTCCGGTCCGTGTTCACCCCGAACACGTCAACCGACGCCGGTGTGGTCACTGCCAGCGCCAGTCGGGCAATCCTGCGACGCCGTCAGACTGCCATCCAGCAACGCGCTCTTTCCGCCCGTCGCCCACGCCCGGAATCGCCTCTGCTTCGCCTGCCACAGCCTGCCCCAATCGCGCCCCGTGACCTCGATGAACTCTTCAGCAGCCCACTCGGTTTGCTGGAATAGTCACCGTCAAACAACGCCGGCGGTCAGAACTCGATGTTCTGACCGCCGGTGAAGAGTTTTTTTAAAGAGCCCCCGAGGACTGCGGCTCAGCTGCCATCACGCGGTGGGGCCCTGGTCACCCGAAACGCGGCCCCGCACCGGGATGCGACGCGTTCCCGCTTCAGGAGTGCGACGCAGCGTCAGCGTCAGCACCCCCGCCTGCAGCTCGGCCTCGATCGAACCAGGGTCCACTCCCTCGCGAACCTTCAGCACCCGCCGGAACTTTCCTGTCGCTCGGTCGTTGAACAGCTCCCGAGCTCCCTCGTGGGACACCGCGGGACGTTCACCCTCGATCACCAGCGAACCGTCAGCCCACGTCACCTGAATGTCAGCTTCACTCAGACCCGGCAGATCCAGAGTCACCGTCCAGCGGTCCTCAAACTCCAGAACTGTCATCCCCGCGTACGCCGGATGACTCTCCAGACCCAGCTGACGCTCGAAGTCCCTTCGCAGAGCCACAAAAGGACTGCCAGCCGGATGCAGCAATGTGTTCCAGTTCATCTCAATTCTCCCTGTAGAAACCAATCATCAACTGACCGCGGCGACATTCCATGCAGCCAACCCGCATTACCCCGCGGCGATGTTAAAAAGGAATGCACGATTCGTGCCAGAATTTGCAACTGCCATTTTATTTTGATGGAAGTTGTTTAAATAAAAGACTTTAGAGCTCAACTTTTATTTTCCGTGTAATTTTCAAAAACCGAAAACCGCCATTCTGGCATTTTTTCTGAGATGTCCTGTGTGGCATTTGCCAAAATGGCATCTTCTGTTGTTTCTGGCAGATCGCCGACAAGGCTGCCATAATGGCACCGTTGATTGATCGCAACTGAAACCACAACGCTCGCAGGTCCGCGCACCTTCGGTGCAAACCACAGCCGGGGGTGCGATAGTCGTCTTTCGCTCTGCGAAAGAACCGCATTGGAAATCCTTTCGCAGAGCGAAAGGCGACAAAGCGACAGCCATTCAGTAACCCCCCCGCCAACGCAGGTGCCCACACTCGCCCGCGCCCCCTTTCCTCCTCAAAAAAAAATTCCGCAGGATTTTTGGGAAGTTTTTTCAGCCGTCTCCGTTTTCATGATCAGAGGCAACTGACCGGCTGTTCACTTGCCAACTCGAATCGCCGACCGGAGAATTCCGATTCTCCACCAGGCTGTTTTTCATTCACTGCTGCGGAGTCCTTTGCCATGCATCGCCTGCATCCTTCCCTGCTTATGCTGCTGTTTGTCGGCCTGTGGCTTACACCGTGTGCGGCTGCAGACAAGTACGCGCTGCTGATTGGCGTGACGACGTACCAGTAAGCGCAGATGAACGAAGCGAAAATCGACTTTCCCGAAGCCGATGCGATGGCCGTGGGCAAAGTGCTGGAAGCCAGCGGCTACACGGTGGTCAGACTGCTGGGACAGCAGGCCACCAAAACGGCGATCGATACGGCCCTGACAGAGCTCAGAACGCATGGCGCTGAGGGTGGTGTGGTACTGATCGGCCAGTTTGGCCACGGAGTTCAGTACAACGAAGACGCATATTTTTGTCCGTGGGACACGACCATCCGTGTGGTCAAAGACAGTGCTGGCCGAGTGCTCCGGGAAGAGAACGGTCAGGAGATGCTGGAACCGGACCCGGTGTCACTGATCTCCATGAAACAGCTGCTGGACGCACTCAACGCGTGCGGTGCCGACAACCGCGTGATCTTTGCCGACTGCTGCCGCGAAGATCCCTCCTCGGCACGCTCAGCCGCCCTCGGGCAGCGGGCCTTTGGTTCCCGGGTGCGAACCGCGGATCTGAAGGACGGCACTGCCGCCTTGTTTTCGTGTTCTCAGGGCGAACGCGCCTTTGAACATGCCGAATGGGGTCACGGAGCGCTCACCAGGGCGTTCCTCGATTATTATGACAGTATGCCGGCCGACGGGGACTCGCTGGTGTCCACCCTGACCGGGCCACTCTATCGGCGAGTGAACACACTGGTAAAAGACAAAGAGCCCGGAAAATCGCAGAAAGTCAACCCGATCACCAACGGTATCGTCGATTTGCAATTGAAACCGCAGAACAGCATCCGCCCGCCGCGAATCACCAACAGCGTCGGTCAGGAACTGGTGCTGATCCCCGCCGGCAACTTCCTGATGGGCTCGCCGGAAGGTGAGTCGGGCCGTGACGGCGACGAAGGCCCGCAGCACCGCGTGGAGATCAGCAGGCCCTTGTACATGGGCCGCACAGAGGTGACGCAGGGGCAGTGGAAGGCGGTGATGGGGACGGAACCGTGGAAGGGACAGATCTATGTTCAGGCTGGCGATCAAAACGCCGCCAGTACCATCAGCTGGGACGATGCGACGGAGTTCTGCCGTCGGCTGAGCCAGAAGGAAGGCAAAACGTATCGTCTGCCGACGGAAGCGGAATGGGAATACGCCTGCCGTGCTGGGACGACGACGCGGTTTCATTTTGGGGATGATGAGAGTCTGTTGGGAGAGTATGCGTGGTGGGGCGGGATATTTGGCGATGGCAACTGTAAGGACGAGAAGTACGCACACCGCGTTGGGCAGAAGAAGCCGAACCCGTTCGGGTTGTATGACATGCACGGCAACGTGTGGGAGTGGTGCGGGGATTGGTTCGGCGAGTACCCGTCCACCCCGCTCAGGGACCCTCGCGGGCCAGGCTCTGGGTCTTCCCGTGTTTTGCGGGGCGGCTCCTGGAGCTACGGGCCGTACGACGTTCGTTGTGCGAACCGCGTCGACTTCACTCCGGAGGGCCGTCTCACCTGCGACGGATTTCGTGTGGTGTTGGAGTAGTGTTTTCGCGTTTTCGAGTCATTCCTCTGCGATTCGGCCTCTGGGTGCTCTGGCACTCTGGACTCTGAAGCTCTGTCCTCTACCCCTCTGATGCGATTCTGTGTTGTTGCGTTGTTGCGATTTTGCGATTTTGCGTTTCGCGATTTCGCCCACCGGCGACACGCGCAGCGTGGCGCGCGAGTTTGAAATTTGAAACGGTGGTTACAGGGAGCGCCGCATGGCAGCAGCCTGCGGGCAAACGGCCCTGCAACGCCCCGCCATCGAGCGCACACCTTCGGTGCAAAACGCAGCCGGGGGCTGCGATAGTCGTCTTTCGCTCCGCGAAAGAACCGCACTGGAAGTCCTTTCGCAGAGCGAAAGGCGACAAAGTGTCTTCCACTGGGCCAACGCCCTCCCCAGCGCGCGCACCTTCGGTGCAAAACGCAGCCGGGGGCTTCCGCCCAACCGCTATCAAAGCCGTATGGCGGCAGCCTGCGGGCAAAAGGACACTGCCAACACCCCGCCGATGGCCACAACATCTGTTGCGACGTCAACTCTTTCGTCATCGGGACAAAGTCGGTGAAGATTTCAGTCCGGCGAGCCAGCGGAGGATGTCGGGTGGCCAGTGGCTGGTCCAGCGAAGAGGGGCGTTTGACATGGGGTGGGCGATACCAAGTTCCGCGGCGTGCAGTGCGAGTCGTGGTGCGTGGGAGTGATCCGGGATTTCGGGAGCAGTGTGTGGGCCGCGATATTTGACGTCACCGCAGAGCGGGTGGCTGAGTTCAGCAAGCTGAATGCGGATCTGGTTGGTACGACCTGTTTCAAGGCGGCATTGGAGTTCCGTGAATGCGGCGAATTCCCGCAGCGGGCGGATGTGTGTCACCATGGTTCGGCCATCGACTTCGATGTCCTCAGTACTGCCCCGCAAGCCATCGCCTCGATCGCGAATCTGCACGGATCGCAGTGTCTGTGCTGCGAGAAATCCCGGGATCACGCACAGGTATCTGCGGTGGATCGTGTGGGCAGCGAACTGGCGGATGAGCAGATTCTGAGCGACTTCAGTGCGTGCGAAGAGGACGATGCCGCTGGTTTCGCGATCAATGCGATGCACTGTGAACAATTTTGCCGAGTGGGCATCGGCTGGTGCTCGTGTTTGAGCTGCTGAGTGAGCCGGGGGGGCGTTTTTTCGGTGGCCTCGATGTGCTCGTTCCCGCTGAGAAATGAGTCGTTCGAGAGATTCTTCGAGTGCAGGTTGTCGAAGTTTCTTTTCAGGTGACCAGTTGACATCCCCGGGATGTCGGACGGTGAGCATTCCCGAGGGTTTGTGGGCGACCACGAGGTGTTCATCGAGATAGAGAATGGCAATGTCGCGGTCAGTTGGAGGTGGTGGGAGGGCGCGGGAGCGGACTTCGAGGCGATCTCCCGCGACCAGTCGACGGGCATCATCGACGCAAAGGATCCCATTCACGGCAATGCGATGCTGTGCGAGCAGTGCGCGGGCGGCTGACCAGCTGGTGCCGGGAAGATGCCGACGGATCGCTGCGAGCACCGTGCCGGCGCTTTCGGAAGTGATGACGTGTATGGCAGAAAACTGGGGCATGAAGACGATTCCGATGGAACAGCTGACGTGTCCAGTTTATCGGAGGATGTGTCGCGGACTGTGGGAAAATCCGCTTCCAGCGGCGATTTACCGAAAACCAACTGTGTCTGACGGCAGCCAAAGTGCTAGGATTTGGAGTCGAATCCGGTTCCCACCAGCCACTCAGCCACTGTAAAGCAATGTCCACGTCCCAGCCCGATTCATCCAACTCCTCTGAATTCCCCGGGGAACTGCCGCAGAATCCCTATGCCCCGGATATCGTGCTGGTTTCCTCCCAAACACTCTCAGAATCGCTCGACGCCGACAATTTCATGCCGACCGTCGCAGAGGCTCGGGCTGCCAGTGAACGCCACCGCGTGCGGTACCTTGCGTGGAAGCGAAAGCAGCTGATCAGAAGTTTATTCCTGTTCATACTCACCTTCATCAGTACCTGGCTTGTGGGGGGACCGTCCTACGCAATTCCGGTGATGCTCATTCTGTTCTGCCACGAGATGGGCCACTACCTCCAGTCAGTGCGTTATCGTGTTCCCGCGTCGCTTCCCTACTTCATCCCCATGCCACTCACACCCCTCGGAACAATGGGCGCCGTGATTTTTCAGGGACACGGCGTCGCCACAAGGCGACAGATGTTCGACATCGCCGTCTCAGGCCCGCTCGCCGGACTGGCAGTGACCTTTCCGGTTCTCTGGATCGGCCTGAAAGGATCCACATATGCTCCACTGCCTCAGGGACAGTACCTTGAATTCGGTGATCCTTTGATCATCACGTGGATTATGGAACTCATCCATGGGCCGTTGCCTGCTGGACAGGGTATGTTCCTGATACCCATGGCGTTCGCGGGCTGGGTTGGCGTCATGCTCACAGCCATCAACCTGCTCCCCGTGGGCCAGCTGGATGGCGGACACATCGCCTACACGCTCCTCGGACGTCGCGCTCACACCCTCGCTCTGCTCACGATCGCTGCCGCAGCAGGCATGATTGCCTTCCAGCAGAACTACTCGTTCGTCCTGCTGGTGATTCTGATGCTCCTGACCGGGATTCGACATCCACCCACCGCAGACGATGCGGAATCACTGGGCTGGTTCCGCCATGTCATCGGCTGGCTGACCCTGAGCTTCCTTGTTGTCGGACTCACCCCAAACCCGATGATGATCCGCGACACCGCGTCGGATTCCACCACCCAAAGCCCACCCACGCCTCCAGCCGTCGAATCGGCAGGTGAGGGTGATCTGATCTGAACTGAGCTGACCTGACCTGACCTGAACGTTCCCTGGCTGCCAGCCACTGGAATTCACAGCACTGCTCGTTACCAACGGCTCCAAATTGACTGTCTCACTCGCGGGTTCCGCTCTATGCGATTGCTCAGTTTTGTGATTCCCTGCTATCGCAGTGCGCTGACGATTGAACAGGTACTGGACGAGATTGAGCGAACTGTCAGCGAGCGGCCGGAGTTTGACTATGAGGTGCTTGCAGTCAATGACTGTTCGCCGGACAACGTGCTTGAGGTGCTGCGAAAGCTGGCGGCATCACGACCAAAACTGCGCGTTGTCAGTCTGGCGAAGAACGTGGGGAAGCACGCCGCAGTGCTGGCAGGCTACCGCTTTGTCCGCGGCGAGATCGTGATCAATCTTGATGACGACCTGCAGTCGCCGACACCGCAGCTCTGGCGGCTGCTGGAACCACTCCTTTCCGGTTCCTTCGACGCGGTCACTGCCAGCTACCCCGCAAATGTTCAGACGCGCTGGAAACAGCTGGGCAGTGAGCTCAATGCCATGATGGGAAATTTGCTGCTGAACAAGCCGAAGCATGTGCGGTTTCACAACTTCAATGCGCTGCGTCGCTTTGTGGCCGACGAGATTGCCCGCTATCGACACCCCTATCCGTACATTGAGGGGCTCGTTCTGCGTGTCACATCGAACATCGCCTCTGTCGAAATGCACGGCCGCGCCCGGGGCGACCATCTGCCGACCGGGTTCACTCCAGGCAAGTCCATTTCGCTGTTTCTGAATGGGATGACGGCGTTTTCCGTTGCCCCGCTGCGAATATCGACAGTTGTCGGATTCGTTTTTTCGATGCTGGGAGCTGCCGGGCTGGTCTATTGGGTGTTTATCTGGCTGCAGCACCCGAATGGCCCGGCAGGCTTTACATTTCTGGTGTCCGTACTGTTGTTCACCAGCGGATTCACAATGATGTCGCTCGGCCTGCTCGGAGAATATCTCGGACGCGTCTACATCTGCATCAACGATGCGCCGCAGTACGTGATCCGTGAAACGATCAACACAGAATCTCATGAACAACAGACCCGTAGACATCCGTCAGCCGATAGTCGCGACCAATGTGGTTCCACGTGAGCCGCGTGTGGTCAATCCCCAGCTGGTGCAGGATGGTGGCGTGCAGATCATGCAAATGGACTCTGCCGCTGATCACGCGATATCCCATGTGATCAGTCTCTCCATATACCAACCCCTGACGTACTCCCCCACCAGCCATCCATGCGCAGAAACTTTCGGGCTGATGTTCGCGGCCGTGTGAATCGATCGGAGCAGTACCACTCAGATCCTGGCTCCACGGTGTGCGTCCGAATTCGCCGCACCAGACAACCAGAGTATCGTCCAGAAGGCCCCGCTGACGCAGGTCACGGATCAGTGCCGAAACGGGGCGATCGGTCTGTGCGCATAAACGCGGAAGGTTTCCGCGAATGTCGCCATGATGATCCCAGCCACCCATGGTGACCTGAACAAACCTCACACCGGCTTCGCTCAGTCGTCTTGCGAGCAGACAGGCGCGGGCGTTGCGATCGGTGTCCGTGCCGTCAACTCCGTAGAGGTCCAGCGTCGCCTGGGTCTCGCCTGCCAGATTCACCAGCTCCGGCGTGGTCACCTGCATTCGGAAAGCCAGCTCCATGGCGTCGATCATTCCCTGCAGCGACTGCTCGCCTGAATGCTGCTGCTGCAGTCGCTGATTCTGACGCTGAATAAAATCAATTCGACGTCGCTGAGCAGCCGTGTCACGGGACAGATTACGGAGATTCTCGATTGGGGCCGCATCCAGCCCAGCAGTCGCTGAGAGTCGAGTTCCCTGATGCTGAGCCGGCAACCACGCAGATCCATGGTAGCGAACGTCGGCGTGCGGATTGATTGTCATAAAGCCTGGCAGATTACGGTTCTCAGTGCCCAGTCCGTAGCTGATCCATGAGCCCATCGAGGGCCGCACGTCATTGAGTGCTCCGGTGTGCAGCTGGAGTTCGGCAGGCATGTGCTGCGGATTGTCGGCACTCATGCCACGGAGCAGGCAGATCTCGTCAGCGATGGAGGCCAAACCGGGGAGCAGATCGGAAATGGGCATACCACTGTTTCCGCGGGGACGCACGGGAACGGCCGTTCCCAGTGCCAGAAACTTTTCGGTACCCACCTGCAGGATGTTTTTGCTGAGCGGTGAATCGATGGGCTGCCCGTGCTGCTGCTGAATGAAGTCCTTGGGATCAAACAAATCCAGCTGCGATGGTCCGCCCTGCATGAACAGGAAAATAATGCGTTTGGCCTTCGCGGGAAAATGCGCGGCGGGATTGGGGGATGAACCGGCGGATGCAGTCTCGGCGGCCTGCAGAAGCCCGTTGAAAGCGAGCGCCCCAAAGCCGCAGGAGGAATGCACCAGCGACTGTCGGCGAGAAATTGGCAGCGTTTTCATAAGACTCACTTTGCTACTGACGGTAGAGAAACTCATTGCAGCTCAGCAGGGAATGACAAAGCTCCGTCCACGCCTCGGTGGGCTCGCCGGACAGCGCCAGGAAGCCTCGGGCATCCTCACCCTCCTCCGCGGTGATGGGGCGGCAGAGTGTTCTCAGCCAGAGTGCCTGCAGACGCTGTGAAGTATCGGGTGTTTCTTTGGCCAGTCGCTTTGCGAGTGCCGTAGCTCGGCGGCGGGGAAGTTCATTGTTGAGCAGATACAGGGCCTGAGTGGCAGCGATGGTTTCAACACGCCGGCCGGCAATGCCGTTGGGCTGAACAAAGTCAAATAAATCCCTCAGTTCCGCAGGGCCTCGCTGAGCACTCCGCACAATCGGCAGATAAATCGTCCGCTGAAACTCCTGCTCCGGGCGAAACCGCTTGAGTGAGAAGCTGGGAGGGTTGACGGATCTGGGTTTGAGGTTGCCCGTGTTTTCAGGAAATTCCAGTGGCAGTCCCGGGCCGCCGTCGCAGGGCTGAAGTTCGCCGCTGGCTGCCAGCAGCGAGTCGCGAATTGCCTCGGCTTCCAGTCTCCGCGTGGGCATCTTCCAGAGCAGTCGATTTTCGGGGTCTTCAGCCCGCGCCGCCAGCTCGGCCGTCACGGACACTCGGCTGCTTTGACGGTACGCGCGGCTGAGCACCAATGCGCGAATCAGAGACTTCTGCGACCAGCCTGAACGGATGAAACGGGTGGCAAGATGATCGAGCAGTTCCGGATGACTGGGCCGTTCGCCGCGAGTCCCGAAATAATCGACGGTGCGGACGAGTCCTTCCCCGAAGAGCTTCTGCCAGATGCGATTGACGGTCACCCGGGGCGTGAGCGGGTTGCGGGTGTCTGCCAGCCACAGCGCGAGTTCCAGGCGGCCACTTTTGTCAGCGGGCATTACGGGACCGGCATCCCACGAAGCGACTCGCAGCACACCGCGTGGAATTCGCCGCCCCTCAGCGTAGGGGTTGCCACGAATGGCCACGGGCATGTCCACGGGCACCGCCGCATCCTGCACCGCAAACGCTCGCGGAATCGACGGCGCGAAGAATTCAGCGTGCGTGATTTCGCCGGGAATCTTCTGCATCCGGCGACGAATCTGCTCCAGCCGTGCCGTGGCCGTCTCCTGTTCGGCCGCCGGCTTGTCAGCAACGCTGCTGAGCTGTGTTTGTTCATCTTCCAGCTGCCGCTTTTCGGCCTGCAGGGCAGCGATGCGCTGTCGATGTTCTGCCAAATGCAGTTCACGAGCTGCTGTTTGCTCGGCCGTCTCCGGCAGCTCAACCACATTCAGACCGCTCCAGATGCCGTGGTCAATCTTGCGAGTGGAAACAGTGCTGCGGAGCGTGCCGGCGATCGCGTAGTAGTCGTCAACGGCAATCGGGTCGAATTTGTGATCGTGGCAGCGCGCACAGCCGAGTGTCATTCCCATAAAGGCCGCGCCGATTCGCTGCAATTGAAAGTCAATGTGGTCGGTTTCGAGTCTGAGTTTGTCCGAGTTGACGATTTCCACGTCCCCTACCAGCAGAAAACCAGTTGCAGTCACTGCCGACGCACGCTCCGCTGCCGATTCAATCGGGAGCAGATCGCCAGCCAGTTGTTCGATTACAAAGCGATCCCACGGCTTGTCAGTGTGGAAGGCGTCGATCACATAGTCTCGATAACGCCACGAGTGCTCCGCAAAAACGTCGTTGGAGGTGCCAACCTGATCAGCATAGCCGGTCAGATCCAGCCAGTGTCTGGCCCAGCGTTCAGCGAAGCTGCGGGAATTGAGGAGTCGATCGACAACGGTGGACTCGGCCTGCGGCGAGGCATCGGAAATGTAGTGAGAAATCTCGTCGGGGGACGGCGGCAGGCCCGTCAAATCCAGCGACACGCGTCGGAGCCACAGGTGACGCTCTGCGTCTTCGGCGGGCCCCAGCTGATGCCGTTCAAGCTGGGCAAGAATAAACTGATCAACCGGGTCTTTACACCAGTTCTGCAAACTGACGGATGGCGGTCCAGGATCGATAATAGGCTTGAAAGCCCAGTGTTCGCGGCCGGCGGCGATATCGATCACACGTTGTGCTGTCAGCGTGTCGGCCGTGCGAGGGTCAGGCAGCCCCATACGGATCCAGTTTTCAAAGTCGCTGACAATGGCGTCCGAAAGACGGCCTTTCGGCGGCATGGCATAACCGTCATGTCGCAGGGCTTTGATGAGCAGGCTTGTGGCGGGTTCACCGGGAACTACGGCTGGTCCGGAATCGCCACCCTTCAACAACCCCGGGCGGGAGTCCAGCCGCAGGCCACCCTGCAGTGGGCGGGATGCAGCGGAGTGACACTCAAGGCAGTGTTCAACAAGCACCGGGCGAATGCGAGTTTCGAAAAAATCGAGCTGTTCGCGGGAAAATTCCGGGGAATCCTGGGCGGCGGCTGTGACCGTGCCGGCGATCGTCAGCACAAACAGGCAGCACTGTTGCAGCAGCCCTCGCCAATGTCCGACTGCAACTGTCAGAGATGCTGGATCAGACATTTGACATCCTGATTCCGGAAGAAAAAAAGCCGGCCTGGAAAGGCTGTGGAAGCTGTGGTAAGTGTATCGCCCGACTGCCAGCGGACGCAATCGGCGAACCGGGAAAAAGGTCCCCGGATGCCGGGGTTGCTTGCAGTGCGTCGTAAATTGGGGAAAATCAGTCGATCTTCGGCGTTTCTGCGGCGGAATTTCCATGAACAACCGACTTCCTGTCTGGCAATTGTATTCCGCCATCACGGCCCTCGTGTCACTCACACTTCTTTGCGGCTGTGGTGGACAATCCGGTTCTGCGCCGGGCAACGCAGGTGCGTCTCCGAAACGCAGCACAGACACGTCCGCTCAAGTCCTCGTCACACATCCGGTCCTCCTCGAAGCTGCGATCGCCATCACCGCAAATACCGGCATTACCGTCGCTGCTGCACTTCCTGATCTTCCGGAATCCCGCGACTGGCGTCCCCGCAGCCAGTTCGTCCGAGCCATGCAGCAGGCCTCCCTCGTCGTGATGAATGGGGCTTCGTGGGAGCCGTGGACCAGTCGCGTTTCTCTGCCAAACTCCCGCCTCGTAGTCACGACCCGCGGCTTTCCGGAACAGCTCATCTCTGTTCCCGATGCCGTCACACATCAGCACGGTCCCCAGGGAAGACACAGCCACCCCGGCGTCATTCCGTCAACGTGGCTCTCGCCCACACTGCTTGATGCTCAGATCGACGCATTACAAAGCGCACTGGTGCAGCAGTTTCGGGAACACCGCGAAGTTCTCAGCCGCAACGCCACCGCCTGGAAAATCGAACTGCAACCGCTCAAACGCTCCGTACAGCAACTCCGCGAATCGTCCGCAACTGAACCGCCCTTCGTCATCGCAGACAGCCCCCTGTTCCTGTACCTGATGCGGGACCTCGGCTGGGATACTCTGTATCTCGCAGGAAGCGAAACCGGTCCCCCGGAGCCCGAACAGTTGAAACATCTGAAGGAAATTGCCAGTGGCCAGCCCGCCAAAACGCCCCGACTGTTCCTGCTCAGCAGTCAGCGACCAGCAGACTTCGAGAAAACGGCAACAGAATTCGGACTGCAGCCCGTCCGACTCGATACCGGCATCGCTGACCTTCAGGGAAACAGCATCGCCACACGGCTGGCGAAGAATCTGGAAGCACTTAAACAGGCCCTGACACCCGTTCGCTGAACCTCACACAGCCCGGTGGCCGCCGCCAAACCAAGTTGACTTTCCGGCGGAAACAGCATCTGGCTCCCCTCTCCCCGGACCGGGGAGAGGGGCCGGGGGTGAGGGGCAAAACGCCCCTGCCAACGCCGCACCAATGCCCTCGCCAGCGCCCGCACCTTCGGTGCGAAACACAGCCGGGGGCTTCCGCCCAACCGCTTGCTGCATGAGCCGCATGGCGGCAGCCTGCGGGCAAAACGTCCCCTGCCAACGCCGCACCAATGCCCTCGCCAGCGCGCTCACCTTCGGTGCGAAACACAGCCGG
>Ga0172372_10002484_pt1 | contig 27944 bp, 27 predicted proteins | sample LakKiv5m_2_FD_114544 | JGI IMG/M metagenome (GOLD analysis project Ga0172372, IMG submission 114544) | Freshwater microbial communities from Kabuno Bay, South-Kivu, Congo - kab_092012_9.5m | ecosystem: Environmental > Aquatic > Freshwater > Lake | place: Democratic Republic of the Congo...
AGCCGCCGCCGGAGCGGGAAGCCCGCTGAAGCCCGGTTGCGCCTCCGGTGCTGTTGCCGCGACGTTGAACCGGGCCAACCGGTACGCCGCCGCCGCCGCCAACGAACCGCTCATCACTGCTGCGCCCTGCCACGCCTCCGGAAGGACCTCGCGGGCCAACGACCAAGCCACCACAGCGGGAACCACGCCGGACGTCACTGCATCTGCGAGGCTGTCGAGTTGGACCCCCAGCGGTCCTGCCACCCCCAGCTTTCGGGCCAACGCTCCGTCCACCACGTCGCAAAGCAGGCCGAGGCCCCACATCCCCACCCAAATGGCCCCGCCCTTCCCGTCCACCACCCCCTCCAACACCGCAACCCCCGCGAGCAGGTTGGCTTGCGTGAAGGCATTGGGGATCCACGAGCGGCTCAGCGGCATGCGCCGAAGGTAGTTCTCGAACAAGCACCTGCAGGTAGACTGCATTGAACTGCCGAAACCGGCTGATAATTCCGTATATTTGCACCCCTGTGGTCCGATGGCCGAGTGGCTAGGCTCAGCTCTGCAAAAGCTGCTACAGCGGTTCGAATCCGCTTCGGACCTCAACAGACTTCAAAGCCCCAAGCAGCTGCTTGGGGCTTTTTTGTGCCCGACGCAGACGCCTGAGCTCGCTCAAGGCGGACCAGATGGGCGCAAAAAAGCCGGCGGCGCGCAAAGCGCGTCGCAGGCGTTGAGGTCTGTTGAAAGCCCCCCCTGCATCATGGCCGCAGCCCGGACCAAACATCGCAGGAGTCTCCCCCACTCCAGCGGCCATAATCCGCTTCGGACCTCAACAGACCTCAAAGCCCCAAGCAGTGCTTGGGGCTTTTTTGTGCCCGACGCCGACGCCTGAGCTCGCTCAAGGCGGACCAGACGAGCGCAAAAAAGCTGGCGGCATCGCCCGCATCCGGTCCAGCTACAAATTCAGGGACATGACGGTCCGCCACGCGCTGCGTGGCATCCCACATCCCTCGCGTTGGGGCTTGCATTCCAAAGCACAACGTCCACGTGGGAATCGGCCGATTGGGGACTCAAAATGTGGTCACCCTGGACTGAAATTATGTTGCATAAGTGACAAACGCTCACCGAGTGCCCCTCGGCGCGGCAGCGGATGCGACAGATTCTTCGCCTCTTCAATGGAAGGGTCTGCTCTTCTCTCCAGCCCCTCGGAGTGCCATGTTTCGCGTGTACTGCGTGTTTTTCGCGCGAATGCAGTGCACATCAAAAAAGTTCATTTCTGTAAACACGTCACACAATCGCTCCTATACAAACACATTCCGACCACAGCACCCCGTGGAAGGGCCGGTAGTTTTGGGACGATGCCGAGAGCCTTTCGTTCCACAAATCATCTCCACTTCGGTGAAGCAGTTGCAGCGTTGCGGAAAGACATCGTGCGGCGCTGTGGCTTTGAAATCCAAACGGTCAAAGAGTGCCGCATCCTGAGCAGCGAACTCGAAGAATTCGATCGCCGTTTCCCCCTTGCGGTGTCGACCATCCGCAGGTTCTTCGGGCTGATCCCGAACGAAAGTGAGTTTTCCATTACGACGCTGAATGCGCTCGCACGCTACGCAGACAAGCCTGATTTTCATTTCTACCTCGAAACCGTCCATGCAGACCATTTCGAAGTGAAAACCTCTGCGTGGGATGTGGCCATCCCGGAGGTTCACATCGCCCTGCCCGATTCGCTGAGCACGCTGGTCGACCTCGTCGAGTCCGTGCCCTATGCCCGTCCGAAGACGCCCTTGATCGCGCGCCTCGCACAGGGCGTACAAGCTCTTTACACGTCAGAAGCTGCTCCCGAGTTGCTGTGGAGACGTTTGAATCGGAGCAAGCGGGGCCGGAGCTTGACCATCGAAGGGTTTCCGCCGCTGGATGCGTTGAATGGCGTCGGACGGGCCATGCTGGAGGATTATTTGGCCTGCGCATCCGTGGAGCGCGACCGGGTGTTTGCGTCCACCCTGCTGGCCACCGGGGCGCTGTATGCCGGCGATTTGCGCACGGCGGGGAAGGTGGCTGCGCGGCCGCCGGTGGATCCCGATGCCCTGCACCCCGTCGTCCTCGGGCGCTGGATGGGGTTGCGGCTGCTGTTGCAAGAGTCCTCGCTGGGCGCGGAGGCGTTCGAAGGAGCCTGCCAGGCGGCCCTCGCGAAGGTGGATGTTGCCGGGCCAAACGGAGAACACACCCTCGTACAACCCCTGTCCCGCCTCGGCGTGCTTTGCGGCTGTGAAACCCTGCACGCCGGGTTGTTGGACGCCGTCGAACACCTTGCGCGGCGGCCCGAGTTGGCCGTAGAGGCCGCCCCGTTTCTCGGAGCCCTTCGGCTGGAATGGGCGTGGCTGCTCTTCTGCAACGGCAAAGCGCCCGCAGCGTGGCGCCTCCTGTCCGACCTGCATGCGGACGGGTTCCCCTTCTTCGAGCGCAAAACGTCCGAACTGTACCTCCACACCCTCGCCGCCGCCATTGCGCCGAAAGAAGCGGACCGAAACCACCACGCAGCCCGGCGCGAAGCGGTGGCAGAAGCGCTCAATTACCCGTGGCTGCAGCGCCGGTTGCAGGAGCGGATCGAGGCGTGCGCGTAAATCCGGAGGAACTCCCTACTTTCGGCCCATGCTGCGGCCCTTTTTCGTTTTCGTGGGGCTGCTCACCGCTTGGCCGGTGGCAGCCCAAAACGACCTCTACGACGCGGCCGAGTTCATGCCGGTCGCCCCGGGCTGCACCCGGGTGCCCGGTCCCGAGCCCGGCGATTGCACCCTCCGGTTTGTGGGGACGGCGGTGGCCGCGGAGTTGGTTTGGCCCGCAAGCTGCGCCCAACACGGCGGAGGCACGTTGCTCCTGTCCCTCGTCGTGGACGAACGCGGAAAAGTCACCGCGGCGGAAGTGCTGCGCAGCGTCCACCCCGATCTCGACCGGGCGGCGGCCTCGGCGGCCCTGCGGCTCCCCCCGCTCCAGCCGGCAAGCGAAGACGGAAAACCGGTGAAAGTCCGGCTCACGGTGCCCTTGAAACTCACTCCCCCCTCCCGCACTCCATGACCATGACTGCTGCACGCTTTCACCTCATTCTGCACGTGTTGCTTGCCCTGTTCATGGTCGGAACGGGCAGCGTAGGGCTCATCACGTACTACGCTACCCCAGGGTCCATGGAAGTGACCATGGGGCCCGGCAGACCGCTCATGGAAGCCGTGATCGGGTCGGGTTGGCTGTTTCAGTGGATTTCGTTCTTCAAGCTGGTGGCGGGCATCGGACTGCTGGTGCCGCGGACCCGGCCGCTGGCCGTTTTGGCCGCTTTTCCGTACGCCGTGAACATTTTTTTGTGGACGCTGTTCGGCAATCCGTCGGACTTGCCGATGGGCGCCATTGTGTTGGTGTTGAGCGTGTTGCTCGTCCGTGTGCACTGGGCGAAGTACGCGCCCATCCTGCAGGCCTGAGGGCCAACTTGCGCCTTTCGCGTCGAACGCCCACATTCCTGCCGTTCCTTTGCGGCGGCAAAAATGCCCGCGTGTTCAGCCGAGGTCGGCACGCAACCGGAACCGATTTGTTCCGGCCCTGTGCGACAGGGATTCCGCCCCGGCTCGTTTTCCGCACACGGATTTGTGCGGTGTTGATTCCCTCTTTTACAGATGCTTTTTACCGATTTGGGCTTGAGCGACCGTGTGTTGCGTGCCCTCCAACCGCTTGGTTACACCGAGCCCACCCCGATACAGGCCCAAGCCATTCCCCACGTCCTGAAAGGCACCGATGTGCTGGGCTGTGCCCAAACCGGCACCGGGAAAACCGCCGCGTTCGCGCTGCCGATGGTCGATTTGCTCTCGCAAGAGCGTCCTGAAGGCCGCCGGGTCATCCGCGGGCTCATCCTCACCCCGACGCGCGAACTCGCGAACCAAATTCAAGACAACCTCAAGGCCTATTCCCTCCACACGTCGTTGCGGTCTACGCTGATTTATGGCGGCGTCGGGCAAGGTCGTCAGGTGGAGGCCCTCAACCGCGGGGTCGATATCGTGGTGGCCACGCCCGGTCGCCTGCTTGACTTGATCCAGCAAGGGTACGCTTCGCTTCGGCGTTTGGAATACCTCGTGCTCGATGAAGCGGATACGATGCTCGACATGGGCTTCATCCACGACATCAAGAAGATCATCGCGTTGTTGCCCGAAAACCGGCAGTCCCTGTTCTTCTCCGCGACCATGCCTCCGGCCATCCTTTCGCTCGCCGGCACCATCCTCCGCAACCCCGTCCGCGTGGAAGTCTCTCCGATTTCTTCCACCACGGAACTCGTCGACCAACGCCTGTACTTCGTGCCTCAGGACGACAAGCGGGTGCTGCTCGCCGAGATGCTCTCCGCTCCGGAAGTCTCCTCTGCACTGGTCTTTACCCGCACCAAGCACGGCGCGGACAAGGTGGTGAAATACCTGAACCAAGAGGGCATCAAGAGCGAAGCCATTCACGGCAACAAAAGCCAACCGCAGCGCGACCGGGCCATGAACGGCTTCCGCAACGGCAGCATCCGCGTGCTCGTCGCAACCGACATCGCCGCACGCGGCATCGACGTGGAAGAAATCAGCCACGTGTTCAACTTCGAACTTCCGAACATCCCAGAGACGTACGTGCACCGCATCGGCCGGACCGGCCGCGCCGGCGCTACGGGCATTGCGGTTTCGTTCTGCAACGGAGACGACGAACCGGAGTTCCTGCGCGACATCCAGAAGCTCATCGGCAAAGAAATCCCGGTGGTGACGGAACACGCATACCACTTCGATGTGCCGGCAAACCGCCGCACCCCGCGTCCCGCAGGGAAGCCCGCTCAAGGCCGGTCAGGCACAAGTGGACGCCCGGGGCAGCACCGTTCAGGGCAAGGCCGTCCGCCGCAAGGAGGCCGGTACGGGGACGACCGCCCTGCCCGTCAGGGTCGGCCGGCTGCACCCCCGCGGAACCGCGCAGAAGGCCCCTCGAACGAGGCCCCGCGCTCGGGTCGGCCGCACCACGCGGATGCCCGCCCGGCGGGTTCCGGCGCCCCGGCGGGTTCGAACCCGAACTACAAGAAAAAGAAGCACCGCAAGCCCGGTCAACTCTCCGGGAAACCGGCTTCCCACACGGGAAAGCCGGCCGCTGCACCCGCCGAAGCGAACAAGTCGCGCGGGTTCAGCCTCGCGGGGTTGTTTGGCGGCCGCAAGGGCTGAGCGAACGTTCGGAGATGCAGCGTTGTAGGCGAGGAACTTGCGGTGGAGATTTGGCAAGGTTCATGCAAATTTGCACACCATGAATCTCACCCCTCGGGTCCTCTACACGGTCATCGTTGTGCTGGTCGTCGGCTGTGCTGTTTTGGCCTACCAACTGCTGCAGCAAAACGAGACGGTCGAAGTCATCGAACAGGAAAAAGTCGAGCTCACGGACGAGCGCGACCGCCTGACCGCTGAACTCGAAGACTTGAAGTTTTCCTACGACACCCTGAAGACGGAAAACGAGGTGATGCTCGCGGAAATCGCGGACCAACGGAAGGAAATCGACCGCCTCATCCGCAACGTGCGCTCCGGCAAGAAATCGGTCTCCTCCGCCCGCAAAGAAGCGGAGACACTCCGAACGATCATGAAGGGGTACGTGGCGACCATCGATTCGCTCAACCAGCTGAACCAAGCCCTGATGGGCGAAAACGAGACGATGCGTTCCACGGTGGCGACCGTGCAGCAGGAGAAAGACAACCTCCTGCAGCGCCAGCAAAACATGGAGCAAATCATCACGACCGGCAAGGTCCTCTCCGCTTCCAGTGTGTCGGCCCAAGGACTGCGCATCTCCGACTCCGGACACCAACGGGAGACGGACCGGGCGGGAAAAACCGACATGATCAAGGTCTGCTTCTCGCTCGCCGAAAACCGCATCGCAGAATCGGGTCGGCGCGAGTTGTACCTCCAAATCGTGGCCCCGGGCGGGCGGGTGCTCCCCTCCGGCAACGGCTCCTCGGGCAGCACGCCGGGCGGTGACCCCGTCAGTGCGAGCCGGGGTGTGGAGTATTCAAATTCACGGCTCGACGCCTGCATCTTCTACACCCCGTCCGCAACCTTGGCTGCAGGAACCTACCGGGCTTACATCCTAGACGGGGACCAGCGCATCGGATCCGGCGAGTTCGTGTTGCGCTGAACGCCTGCACATCCCCGCCCGCCGCGTACAAAAAACCCCGGCCGGAACACGCCCGCATCCCGCACCTTGCGGCGGTGAATTCGACAGTACGCGGGAGTTGGGGGGAAGGATGCGCGGTCTCAGCCTTCGAGCGGCGCGGGGCGCGGGTGGTGGCGCGGAATTGGCGCTGGCACCGGTGTGAAATCGACGTGGTTGCGGTGGAAGGCGGGGTGACCGTGTTCGCCGAGGTCAAGGTGCGGGCACCGGGGGCGTGCGAGCCGGGGTGGGCTAGCCTCGATGTGCGCAAACAACATCGGCTCATGTGCGCCGGGGAGGCCTTTTTGCGGCGTCATCCGGGCGTGCCTGCCGAGGCGCGATTCGACCTGGTGCTCATCACGGGACACCCGCATGCGTTCGCGTTGGAGCACGTCTGCGATGTGCTCGGCCCGGTTCCCACTGCCTTGTCACCGGCTATCTTTACGCCCAAATGAAGAAATCCACTTCCCCCCGGCCTGAACGTGGACGTCCCACTGCGCCTGGCAAACCCGGGGCGAAGCGGAGGCCCGCAAAGTCCCCACGCAAGGCCCCGGTCGCTTCCGACCCCAACGGCCCGATGCGGCTCAACCGCTACATCGCCCACGCGGGGATTTGCTCCCGCCGGGAAGCCGATGTGCTCATCACTTCCGGGGTCGTAACGGTCAACGGCGAAGTGGTCACAGAACTTGGCCGCACCGTGCTTCCCTCGGACCACGTGCAGGTGGGAACCGACCGCATTCGGCCCGAAGCAAAGCGGTACGTGCTGCTCAACAAGCCCCGCGGCTTCATTACCACCCTCGACGACCCGCAAGGCCGTCGCACCGTGATGGAACTCGTCAAGACGGCCTGCAAAGAGCGCCTCGTCCCCGTGGGGCGACTTGACCGGGACACCACCGGCCTGCTCCTGTTCACAAACGACGGGGACCTCGCAGACCGGCTCACCCACCCCCGCAACGGTGTGCGCAAGCTGTACCACGTCACCCTCGCTGAAAAAGTACAACAGCACCACCTCGACGAGATCCTGAAGGGCTTCGTGCTGGACGACGGGTTCGTCAAGGCGGACCAAGTGAGCTTCGCAGGCAACGACCCGCACGAAGTCGGAATCGAGCTGCATTCCGGCCGCAACCGCATCGTGCGCCGGATTTTTGAGCACTTCGGGTACAAAGTGGCAAAACTCGACCGCGTGCGCTTTGCCCACCTCACGAAAAAGGACCTGCCCCGGGGCCACTTCCGCCACCTCAGCGACGAAGAAGTGAAATTCCTGCGCATGAACGCCTGACCCCATGGCCACTTCCGATTCCCTCGTCATCATCCCCACCTACAACGAACGGGGCAACGTCGAGCGCATGCTGGAAACGGTGATGGCGCTGGACTGGAATCCCCATGTGCTCATCGTTGACGATGGCTCGCCCGACGGGACCGCGGACATCGTCCGCACGGTGGCCGCCCGGCACCCCGACCGCATCCACCTGCTGGAACGCAGCGGAAAGCAAGGGCTCGGAACGGCGTACATCGCCGGATTTCGGTGGGGCCTGGAGCGGGGCTATGCCTTCCTGTTTGAAATGGACTGCGACTTTTCGCACAACCCCGCAGACCTCGTGCGGCTGCGTGCCGCCTGTGCAGATGGGGGCGCGGATGTGGCCGTGGGGTCGCGGTACACGCGCGGGGGGAGCGTCGAGAATTGGCCTTGGGACCGACTGATGATGAGCACGTTCGCTTCCATCTACGTCAATGCCGTCCTGTGGCTGGGCGTGCGCGACGCCACCGCCGGATTCAAATGCTACAAGGCAGAAGTGCTCAAAACCATCGATTTGTCGCGCATCCGCTTCGTCGGTTATGCGTTCCAAATCGAAATGAAGTACTCCGCCCGTCGGTTGGGCTTCCGCATTGCCGAAGTCCCCATCCGCTTCATCGACCGCCAGATCGGCGAGAGCAAAATGAACATGGGCATCTTCCGCGAGGCCTTCCTCGGCGTCTTGACCATGCGCTTCCGTCCCGTCAAACCCGCCCCTGCCGCCTGATGGCCACCACCCTCTTCCGCAACGTCGTCCTCGTCAACGAAGGCCTGTCCGCCCCCGGTGAATTGCTCGTTGAAGGCGCGGACATCGCCGCTGTCGGGCCCCACATCGACCTCGTCGGCGTGCAGGTGGACCGGGTGGTGGACGGACAGGGCCACTGGTTGCTTCCCGGCTGCATCGACGACCAGGTGCATTTCCGGGAACCGGGGCTGACCCACAAGGCCGACCTCAGCACCGAATCGGCTGCAGCCGCAGCCGGTGGCATCACGTCCTTCATGGAGATGCCGAACACGGTGCCGAACACCTTGACCCTCGAGCTGCTTGAAGAGAAGTATGCACGGGCCGCCGAAGTGAGCCCCGTCAACTACTCCTTTTACCTCGGCGGTTCGAACGACAACTTGGACCAAATCTCCCGCATGGACCCCGCCCGCATCTGCGGAGTGAAGGTGTTCATGGGGTCCTCGACCGGCAACATGCTGGTGGACAGCCGCGAAGCCCTCTGTGGAATCTTCAGCGAGGCCCCGACCCTGGTGGCCGTCCACTGCGAAGACGAAGCCACGGTCCGGGCCGCCGCCGCGGCCGCACGGGCCCGGTACGGCGACGCGGTGCCGCCTGAAGCGCACCCTGTCGTGCGCAGCGCCGAGGCGTGCTACCGCAGCTCCTCGCTTGCCGCGGAACTTGCCACGCAATACGGCACCCGGTTGCACATCCTGCACATTTCCACCGCACGGGAGTTGGACCTGTTTTCGGCCGCCACGCCGCTCTCCGAAAAGCGCATCACCGCAGAAGCCTGCATCCACCACCTGTGGTTCACCGATGCAGACTATGCCCGACTGGGCAACGCCATCAAGTGGAACCCCGCCGTGAAAACCGCAGAAGACCGCGCGGCCCTTCGCGCGGCGTTGCGGTCGGGAAAAATCGATGTGGTGGCCACCGACCACGCGCCCCACACGTGGGAAGAGAAGTCCCGGAGCTACTTCGAGGCGCCCTCTGGCGGGCCGTTGGTGGAACATGCGCTGGTGGCGATGCTCGAACTCGTGCACGAGGGCGTGCTCGAGCTGACGGACGTGCCGCGGCTCATGGCGCACCAGGTGGCAGAGGCCTTCCGCCTCGTCGGGCGCGGGTACTTGCGGCCCGGCTACCGGGCGGATTTGGTTTTGGTGGAGCCGGATGCGGCGTGGACGGTGGATCCTGAGCAGGTGTGGGCCAAATGCAAGTGGTCCCCTTTTGCCGGCACCCGGTTTCGCAGCCGCGTGCGCTCCACGTGGGTGAACGGCGTCGAGGTATACGACGGCGCGCGCCTCCTGCACCGCGGCACCGGGGAACGGTTGCTTTTTGACCGATGAACACGTGCGGATGGAGGGTGTGGTGGGCTGCAGTGGGGCTGTTCGGGTGCGGCCCGGGAACGCCCGATCTGCCGGAGCCGCCCGCAGGCATCTTGTCCATGGATTCGTTTGCCCTCGTGTACGCTGAAGCCCAACTCATCGAGGCCGCCGGCAAGCACGGCATGTTTCGCGCGGACGACGGGGAGGTGCGCCTTGCCGCTGCGTACGCCGAGCTGTTCGCCCGCACGGGCGTGAGCGAGGCCCGGTACCGGGAGAGCTTCACGTGGTGGTTCAGCCATCCGGAAGCCCTGACCGAGGTGCTCTCCCGCGCGACCGACCGGCTGAACGACCTCGAACGCGAAGAAAACGGGGTGCGGTACGTTCCAGCTCCGGTGGATACCAGCGGTACCGCACCGACCGTGACGCCCGGGAAAACCCTCCGGGCGCGCAAGCCGGTTCAGCCCGGAAACTGAGCGCGGTAGGCCGCAGCCGTCGTACGGATGGTGTCCGCAATCGGCGTGTAGTGCCATGTCACCCCCCCTTCGGCCAACCGGCGTGCGAGGCGGTCCGAGGCGTAGTCGTGGCGGCGGTCGGTGTTTGCCAACGCCTCGCGGGTGATCAAGGCCTTCCGACCCGAGAAAGCCTCCATCGCCCGGGCAGCGCGCCAAGCCAGTCCGGTCATCCACGGTTGGACGGCGTACCGCGGGGCCCGGCGGCCGAGCGCTTCGGCCATCGCTGCGAACACGTCCCGGTAGGCCCACGTCTCCGCGTGCATCAGGTAGCGCTCGCCCCAACCGCCGACCTCTGGCAGCGCGCATGCTGCGCGGGCCACGTCCTCTGCTGCGACGAACCCGTTCGCGCCGCGCGGATAGAAGGCGAGCCCGCGGTCGACCGTGGCAAAGAGTTCGGCCGAGGAGCGGCGGAAGTCCCCCTCGCCGAGGACCACGGTGGGAAGCAACGAAAGCACCCGCAACCCCTCCTCGCCCCCGCGCCAAACCTCCAACTCGGCCGCGTACTTCGAACGGGCATACGCGCTGACGCCCGGTCCGTCGCTGAAGGGCGTGTCCTCGTGGGTGGGTTCGCCTTCGCGCCGACCGAGGGCGGCCACCGAGCTGATGTAGACGCATTCGGGAACTCCGACGTGGAGCATGGCGTCGACGAGGGCCGCAGTCCCCGCGCGGTTTGTGCGGTCGAGGGCGCGGGCGTCAGCCGCATGGAAGGAGACCAGGGCCGCGCAATGGTAGACGCGGGTGCATCCTTGAAGGGCCGCTTCGAGGGCTGCGCCGTCGAGGAGATCGGCCTCCGCCCACGTCAGGGAGGAGGAGGGAAGTCCGCGGCGGGCGAGGAAGGAAGCGAGGGGACCGGCATCGCTGCCGGCGCGGCGCAATGCGCGGACGGGCCGGCCGGCGCGCAGCAACTCCGCCACCACGTGCATGCCCACCGACCCGGTGGCTCCGGTGACGAGTTCCATGGCGTGAAGGTAACGGGGTTTCGGGCCGACATTTGGCCCCTGCGGCATGGAACGGACTCCCCACCTGAAGGCTTTGCTCGAACGGCTCCCCGGCGAACCCGGGGTCTACCAACATTACGATGCCGCAGGGAAGCTCCTCTACGTGGGCAAGGCGAAGGATTTGCGCAAGCGTGTGACCAGCTATTTCACGGGCCGTGCGACCGGCAAGACGCGGCTGTTGGTGGCGAAGATTGCGGACATCCGGTGGATGGTGACCCCGACGGAGGGGGATGCGTTGTTGTTGGAAAACAGCCTGATCAAGGAACACAAACCGCTGTACAACATCCTGTTGAAGGATGACAAGACCTATCCGTTCATCGTGCTCAAGCGCGAGCCGTTTCCGCGGGTGTTCCCCACGCGCAAGGTCATCCGGGACGGCAGCGAGTACTTCGGGCCGTACCCGAGCGCGCGGTCGATGCACACCGTGTTGGAGTTGTGTCGCACGCTGTACCCCATCCGGACGTGTTCCTTGCCGCTGAGCCCCGCGTCGATTGCCGCGGGCAAGTGGCGCCTGTGCCTCGAGTACCACATCGGGAACTGCCTCGGGCCGTGCACCGGGCTGCAGACCGAAGCGGCGTACGAGGCCAGCATCCGGGCCATCCGGAGCGTGCTGCAGGGGGATTTGGCCGCGGTGCTCGGGCTGCTCGAGGGCGGGTTGCGCGCCGCGGTGGAGGAGTTGCGGTTTGAAGAAGCTGCGCGCATCCAGCGCAAAATCGAAGCGGTGCGCGCGTTTTTAGCGAAGAACACCGTCGTGCATCCGAGCATCGACGATGTGGACGTGTTTACTGTGGCGCGGGATGCCCGCGTGAGTTTGGTCAACTTCCTCCGCATCAAGAACGGGAGCATCGTGCAAGGACACACGTCGGAGGTGCGCACGCGGCTCGACGAGGACGAACGGCAGGTGCTCGAAGCCGCCATCCCGCTCATCCGCGACCGGTTCGGCAGCACATCGCGGACCATCTACACCTCCGTCACCATCGATCCGGTCATCCCCGGTGTGGCCTATGCCGTTCCCCAACGCGGCGACAAGAAGCGGCTGCTGGACCTCAGCGCCCGCAATGCCCTGGCGGCCCTGAAGGACCGGATGAAGCAACTCGAACAAACCGACCCCGAAGCCGCGGCCGAAGCCCTGCTCGCCACGGTGCAAGAAGACCTCCGCCTCCCGGTGTTGCCGCGCCACATCGAGTGCTTCGACAATTCGAACCTCCACGGCACCTCCCCGGCCTCGGCCTGCGTGGTGTTCCGCAACGGCAAGCCCGCGAAATCCGACTACCGCACCTTCAACATCCGCACCGTGGAGGGCCCGGACGACTTCGCGTCGATGGCCGAAGTGATCACCCGCCGGTACAGCCGGCTGCTCGCGGAAGGCGCAGAACTGCCCGCCCTCGTCGTCGTGGACGGCGGCAAAGGCCAACTTTCCCACGCGGCCGAAGCGCTCGAAGCCCTCGGATTGCGCGGACGCATCGCCCTGATCGGCATCGCGAAACGGCTCGAGGAAATCTACTTCCCCGACGACCCCGTCCCGCTGCACATCGACAAGCGATCGGTCACGCTGCGGCTCATCCAGCACCTGCGCAACGAGGCGCACCGGTTTTCGCTGGGCCACCACCGCAGCCGCCGGAGCAAGGCCGCGCTGCGGTCAGAACTCGATGGAATTCCCGGCGTAGGCCCGGCGATGCGCATGCGGCTGCTCACCGCGTTCGATTCTGTGGAGGCCATTCGGAAGGCTCCGGTCGAGGCCCTTTCCGCCGCCGTTCCGCTCAAGGTGGCTCAGGCCGTCCGCACGTTCTTCGACGCTGCCAGCGGATCCCGCCTTACCAAACAAACCTCGGATCCTGCATCCCCGCCGTAAGCCGCCGGTAGTCTGCGGCAAGGGTGCGGACGAGGTCGCCGGCAGGGACGATGCCGTCCAACAGGGCGCTGATTTGGCCGATTTCGAGCTCGCCCTCCTCGAGGTCGCCCTCGAACATCCCCCGTTTCGCGCGTCCCCGGCCGAGCAGGGCGTTCAGCTCCTCCGGGGTGGCGCCGCGCGCCTCAGCCTCGCGGACCGCGGCTGAAAACCCGTTTGCGAGGAGCCGGACCGGGGTCAACTGCTTCAATCCGAGGGTGGTATCTCCCTCGCGGGCGGCGATGACGCGCGCTTTGAAGGCCGGGTGGGCCGAGGATTCGACGGTGGCGACGAACCGGCTTCCGATTTGGACCCCCTCCGCCCCGAGCGCAAAAGCGGCCAACGTGGACCGCGCATCGTGGATGCCGCCCGCCGCAATCACCGGGATGCTGAGCGCGTCCGCGACCGCCGGCACGAGGCACAGCGTCGTGGTTTCCTCGCGGCCGTTGTGGCCCCCGGCCTCGAAGCCCTCCGCCACGACCGCGTCTACACCGGCTTCTTCCGCCTTGAGCGCGAACTTCACACTGCTCACCACGTGCACCACGCGGATGCCGTGGGACTTCAGATGCGACGTCCAGGTCTTCGGGTTGCCTGCACTCGTAAACACCACGGGCACACCGAGTTCCACCACGGTTGCCATGTGGGCTTCGATGTCGGGATAGAGCAACGGAATGTTCACGCCCACGGGCCGGTCGGTGGCTTGTTGGGCCTTGAGCACGTGTGCGCGGAGGACCTCCGGGTACATCGACCCCGCCCCGATCAACCCCAGCCCTCCGGCCGCAGACACCGCCGCGGCCAGCTCCCATCCGCTGCACCAAATCATGCCCGCCTGCACCACCGGCAGCTCGGTGCCGAACAGCTCCGTCACGCGTTGCTTCATGCCGAGAAGATACGCCGCGTCGCCGCCGCCGCTCCGCTGCGTTCGTCCAAGTCCGCCCGGTACGCGGCGCAGCGCACCGATGCAGCCGCCCACGCCTCCGGCCCCGCATCCATCCACCGCCGCGTCGCCTCCCGCCACCGTTCCACTTCCAGCGGCAGCACCTCGCCCTCCCCCGCCTCGTGCAACCCCCGCCACGGCGTCCCCTCGCTCACAAACGCCGGACAGCCCGCCGCCCACGCCTCCACCACCGCATGTCCGAAGTTTTCCGACACGCTGGGCATCATCAAGAAGTGGGCCTCGCGCAGGACCGCAGCAGCGGCTTCTGGGGCAAGCGCGCCGTGGAACTGTACTTCGAAGGCGGGTTCGCCGGTGTTTCGTGTGGCGGCTTCGCCCGCCACGCGGGCGGCGGCCTCGCCGGCGCGGGCGGCGGCGGTTTCGAGCCGGGCCACTTCGGCCCGGTCTTCCCACGGCCCCACGATGTCCCAACGGACCGGCCGGCCCAGCCCTGCCAGCACGTCGCAGGCGAAGGCCAAATTCTTCACGGGGTGGACCCGCCCGAGGCTCACCACGCGCCACGGGGGCGCAGGGCGGGGCGGCAGGGGCGGGGGCGGCGGGCCGGCGAGGTTGGGGGCCACGTCGATGCGGGCGCGGCCGAAGTGGCGGCGGATGTCCTCGGCTTCCAGCTCCGACGTGGCGTGCCACCGCACGCCGCTGAAGCGGGGAGCGCGCTGCGCCCAGGCCAGAAAGAGCCGTTTTTTGAGGGGCCTGTGGGCGAGGGCGCCCGGGCTGAGCATGCCCCGGGGGGCCAAAATGCGGGCGAGGCCGGCCCATCCCCGGGAGGCCCGGAGGGGGGCGAGGGTGAAGTCCCGTGAAAACAGGCTGTTCAGGTGAAGTACGTGGGGGCGGACCTCCGTGAGCAGGGCGCGCCAGCGTGCCGCCGTCCGGTCGGAGGGGCCGAGGCGGAGGACCCGGATGCCGTCGACGTCCTGCCAACCGCAGCCCGTGCCGGGAAGGGGGTCCGGGCTGCCGAGGTCGTGGGAGCCGGTGACGACGAAGACGTCGTGTTCGCGGGCGAGGAAGGCCGCAAGGTGGGCGACGCTCCGCACAGGGCCGCCTGCGCGGAAGGCCGGGGGGTACCAATCCGCCGCCAGCAGCACGCGCCTGCGTTCAGCGGAGGCCATGGCGCGCCGTCCAATGCCCCAGCACCACCAGCAACCACACCCGCTCGGCGTTCCAGCGCGGGCTGCCGCTGAGGAACGTCGTCCACACCCGCTCCACCGCGCGGGCTGAAAAGCCGTCGAGGGCCGCGCAATGCGCGATGCCCGCGGCACAATAGGCATTCAATGGGCCGCGCATCCAGTCGGAGAGGGGCAGCCTGAATCCTTGTTTGGGCCGCCCGGCCACGCCCGGGGGCAGGAGGTCGCCGAGGGATTCGACCAGCAGCCGCTTCGGCGGAACCGGCCACGTTGCGGCATCTGGAGCGGCCAACACCTCTGTCACCAGCCGCACGTCGAGAAACGGCGCCCGGACCTCCACCCCCTGCGCCAGCCCCATCGCGTCCGCATCGCGCAGCAACACGTCGGCGCAATAGGTCGCCAACTCGGCATAACTCACCTTCGAAAGGAACGGCAGGTGAAAGCCATCGCCCGCCGGATCGAGCGCCTCGCGCAGGAGCTTGTGTACGCTGTTGGGGACCCGGGTCGCCGCCGGCAGCAGGTCGCGGACCTCGCGCTCTAAGAACATCGCGCGCGACACCGGATAGGTGTGCTCGAGGTCAAAATAGTCGCCCGCGAGCACCTCCGCCTGCTTGCGTGCCGTCGGCTCCGGCCTCCACGCGCTGTACATGTCCCCGACAAGCCCCCGCAACCCCTTCGGAAAGGAACCGATCCAGCGCCGCTGCAACAGCAGGTGCGACCGCATGAACACGGGATAGCCCGCAAACAGTTCATCCCCCCCTAACCCGCTCAACGCCACGGTCATCCCGGCCTGTTTTGCGGCTCCGGCCACGACAAAGGTGTTCAGGCCGTCCCCCGTCGGCAGGTCCACCGCCTCCACGGCGGCAGGCACCGTGTCCCGCACCGTCTCGGGGTCCAGCCGGACTTCTTGGTGGTGCGTCCCGAAGTGGGCTGCCGTCGCGCGGGCGGCCTCGGCCTCGTCCCACGGCGAGCCGTCGAGGGCCACCGTGAACGTGGACACCGGCCCGTGTGCGGCCATCGCCCCGACCACCGCTGCAGAGTCCATGCCGCCGGACAAAAACGCGCCCACCGGCACGTCCGCCCGGGTCCGCAACCGCACCGCATCTTCGAACTGCGTCCGGATGCGGCGATGCAGCTCCTCCGCATCCCGAGGCGGCGGCACGGCGCGGGCTGCGCGGGCCGTGTCCCACCAACGCAACTCCTCTGCGCCGCCGTCTTGGATGCGCAGCAAATGTCCGGGGGGCAAGGCGCGCACCCCGGCCACGAGGGTCGCCGGGCTGTGCACGGTGCCGTACCGCAAGTAGTCCGCCACACCGGCTGCGTCAAGCCGCCGATCGATGAGGCCCGACGCAAGGACCGCCCGCACCTCGCTGGCCACCACTACCGTCGCCCCCACTTCCGCCCACACGACAGGCTTCTCCCCGAACCGGTCCCGCACCACCCACAACGTCCGTGCGGCGGCGTCCCACCACGCAAAGCCCCACATGCCGTTGAACCGGTGCAGCGCATCCGTTCCCCACCGCCGCAGCGCCGCAAGGACCACTTCCGTGTCGCTTTCCGAGCGGAAGGTCCAAAAGCCCTCCAACTCCGCGCGCAACTCCTTGTAATTGAATACTTCCCCCGTAAAGACCAGCACGTCACCGCTGAGGGCGTCTCGGAACGGTTGGGCCGCCGCCTCGGTCCGGTCGAGGATGCTCAGCCGCCGGTGCCCCAGCACCACCCACTCGCCGTCGCAAAATACCCCCTTTCCGTCCGGTCCGCGGTGGGCCAACACCTCCAACATCGACTCCATGCGCGGCCCTGCCCCCTCCGGACCGCCGAGCGACTCCAACCCGAAAAGTGCAGCAAACCCGCACATCTCACGGGCGCAACGCGTCCCACCCTTGCGCCGTCAACGCCACGTGCAGCCCGTTGCGGGTGACGAGAATGCGCTCGGAAGCATCCGCCGTCATGTGCCCTATCACACTCAGCTTCGGGTGATTCCGCACTTTCGCATAGTCGTCTTGCGCGACCGTAAAGAGCAATTCGTAATCCTCCCCGCCGCTCAGCACACACACCGTCGGGTCGAGGTCGAACACGCGTGCCGTCTCGTAGGTGTGCGGATCGATGGGCAATTTTTCCTCGTACACATGCACCCCACAGCCGCTGGCCGTGGCCAAATGGAGCACCTCCGAAGCCAGCCCGTCCGACACGTCGATCATCGACGTAGGCCGGCATCCCAGTTCGGCCAACTCCCGCACGACGTCGACCCGGGCTTCCGGCTTCAGTTGGCGCTCTAAAATGAGCGCGTGCGCCTCGAGGTCCGGTTGGACCGCAGGGGCCTCTAAAAACACCGACTTCTCCCGCTCGAGCACCTGCAAGCCCATGTACGCCCCGCCCAAATCCCCCGAGACCACGAGCAAATCGTTCGCCCGTGCGCCCGACCGCGTGACCAGGGCATCCCGGTCGCCCAGCCCGATCGCCGTGATGCTCAACACCAGCCCCGCCGTGCTCGACGTGGTATCTCCCCCCACCAAATCCACGCCGTACACCTCACACGCCCTGCGGATGCCGCCGTACAACTCGTCCACCGCTTCAACGGGAAACCGGTTCGAAAGGGCCATCGAAATGAGCACCTGGGTCGGCAGGGCATTCATCGCGCAGATGTCCGAAAGGTTAACCACCACGGCCTTGTACCCCAAATGCTTCAGCGGCACGTACGACAAATCGAAGTGCACCCCTTCGCAGAGCATGTCCGTGCTGACCACCACGCGCTTGTTGCCCGCATCGATCACCGCCCCGTCGTCGCCGACGCCCAGCAGCGTCGAGGGTTGGCGGCGCGGCATGTCCGCCGTCACCCGCCGGATCAGCCCGAATTCTCCGAGCTCTTGGATTTCCGTTCGGCCCATGCCCCGAAGGTAGGGGGCTATTCCATCTCGATGCGCCGCCGCCGCAGCGAAAGCACGTCGAGGACCTCGTCCACATCTTCCACCACGGCCACCACCTGTTGAAGCCGCGAAAAGCCGAGGGCATCGGCCCACCCGGTGTTCAACCCGATGGACCATATGCCGGGGTGGCGCGCCAGCAGTCGCGGGCTGTCTGCCACCAGCCAAACCTCCGCAAGATCCACCTCAAGCGCCTCGCACACCCCGTTCAAAGGCCCCCCTCCGCGCGGCCCGTCCGCCGCATCCGTCACGGACATCAACGGCACCGTAAGTCCCAGCAATCCCGCAAGTTCCAGTGCAGTCCCTCGGTCGAGGCAGGTGATGGCCGCCACGGGAATCCCGTGCTCGCGCAACGCCTGCGCCGTCCGTTCCCACCCCGGCGTCAGGTGCCGTCCACTCCCATGCTTGAACAGGCGCACGCATTCCTTGCGAAACGCCGCACACACCAGCGCCACCTCCTCGTAGGACGCGGGCCGAGCGGGCCGGTGAGCCGCAAAAACTGCGTGTGCCCCCGCCGCATCCGTCATTCCTGCGATGTCTTCTGCGCAGTCTGCATCCACATGCAGGTTGACCGCACGAAACGCCGCGGACCACGCGCGCCCGATGGCCTCGGAACCGCCTAACACGGCTCCGACGAGGTCGAAGACGACCGCAGAGGGAAGAAGCTCAGATTGCAAGGTCCCGAAAGTTCCGGACCCCTTGTGAACTCGCCGTTACCGGGATGTCAATTCAACGACGGCGGCGCCTCTCCGACGCGCACCACCTTGCCTTCAAAGTGCAGGTCGAGCCCCGCGAACGGGTGGTTGAAATCCACCACCACCGAATTGAGGCGCACCTCGGTCACGATGCCCAGCACTTCCTCGCCGTCCTCCGTCTCCATCGGAACGACCTCGCCTTCCGCGAAAATGGACTCGTCCAGCTCCCCGTCAACGAGGAAGGCCGATTTGGGCAATTCCACAAATGCCTCCTCATCTTCCGGGCCGTAGGCTTCGTCCACCCCGAGCCGGAACGTGAACGTGTCGCCCTGCTTCAACCCGCGCATGATGGCTTCGAAGGCCGGCAACACCTCGTCGTTGCCCACGATGAATCCGAACGGATCGTCCGCGCCGCACACTTCGAGTTCTTCTCCTTGGGGGCCCTCCTCGCGGAGGATGTAGGTCACTTCGACGTATTGGCCGTCGGCAATAGGCGTTTCGTTCATGGGCCAAAAATAGTCCACAACCGGTTACCGCGGCCGCCGCATGCCGAGGACGAATCCTGTGCCGGCGAGGTAGGCGCGGCGCCCGTTTGCACTGAAATCCACGGTGTAAGCGCCGGGGACCGGGGCCTCCACTGCTTCCCACGTGAAGCCGCCGTCGGCCGACCGGGTGAGGGCCGTTGCAGACACGGACCACACTTCCGGCCCGGGCGTGCCCGGCACCGCGCGCACCCCGTCGCGGTACCCCGGACCTGCGCCCGGCGTGACGACCGTCCACGTTGTGCCCCCATCTGCCGTCGCCACCTTGCTGGCCGTCGCGTCCTCCGGATGTTCCCAGTCCCCGCCCACCCCCAACCCCCGCCCGTCCCCGAAAAACGCGAGTGCAAAGAGCCCTTGCATGGGTGCGGCGGCGGCGATGGGCGTCGGGGCCACCGCCCAGGTCTTCCCGCGGTCGCCGGAACGGAACACCCGGGAGGAGGACGCGCACCACACCGAATCTCCGTGCACCGCGATGTTGCCATTGCTCGCGGCAAATGCCGCCTCGCCCGGCAGCGCGGGCGGCAGCGCTGAACAGGGCACCTTCGTCCACGTCCCCCCCCCGTCCTCGGTGCGCACCACCGACATGCACCCGCCCACCGGGTCGCCCCAAGCAATCCCCACCCGGTCGTCGAAAAACCGCATCGCATCGTAAAAGACCCCGTCCGCATCTTCCCGGTACACCACCGACCAACTCGCCCCACGGTCCACAGAGCGAAACAACCGCGCCGGCTGGCCCACCGCAAGGACATGCACGGCTCCCGCCGTCACGGCGATGGCGCGAAACTCCGGCCGCGACCCGTCCTCGGCAAACAAGCTGTCGACCTCCCAGGTCCGGCCGCCGTCCGACGTGCTGCCGACCACCCCGTGCGAACCTGCGAACCACGCCTCCTGCTTGCCCACCGCTTGCAAGGCCCGGACAGAGGCCGCACCTGTCCACGGACGCGGCGCGCAGCTGGCCAAACACCACACCGCCGCGAACCACCCCCACCTCATGGATTCAGGCGCAACGAACGAACCACCGCCTCGGTCATGCGCACGTACTCCCGCTTGTCGAAGTAAGGCGCATACGCATACCCCTCGACTGTGACCAACCGGCCGCGCAACGAGTCGTACACCGTCAAACTGGTGAACGGCCCCCCCATGTAGTCGTGTTCCATGCGCCACAGACCGCGGATTTCCGCGGCATACTGGCCGTTGAAGGACAACTCTTCCAACCGTGGGACGGACCGCATTTCCGTGGTCATGTACGAACCGTCGGTGGGTCCAGGCACCCAGCGCCGCAGCAACGAATCCCGCATGGCCAAGCGATGCGGCAGCAAAAATTGCCGGTCCGACGTGTACGGCTCGGTGTAAATGAACCAGCCCTGTTGCACGTCGTGGTTGTCCCCGCCTTTCAACCGGGTCATTTGGCGGTCGACCCAAACAAACTCCGGACCCGTTTTCACGACCCGGCTGTCCCGTGGCACCGTGACCTCCACCCCCAGCAGCTCCGCGATTTCGCGCTGCGCCACTTCGTTGTGGTCGAGGGCAATCAGCTGCGTATAGCGCGTGACTTCTTCCGCGGAAAACACGCTGTACAACTCCGCGCTGCGCGCCTGCAAGGCCGCGGCGAGCACTTCTTCTGAGCGCCCTTTTGCATGGACATACAGTTGGCCTTTCGCGTACTTGTTGCGGTAGATGGCGACGGAAGGCGTTTGGGTGTCCACCCGGTCGCCGATGTCGATCACCAACACGTTGCGATGCGGCTTCCAAAACCGGTCAAACGCCTCGCGGTCCAAATGCTGCAAATCAAAGGAGGGCTCCAGCTGCGGCAGCAACGGAAACGCCTGCTCAAAGGTCTCCCTGATGCGCTTGCCCACCGGCCCGTACCACTCGGTATCGCTGCACACCACCACCAACTCGCCCGGTGGACCCACCTTTCCGGGCAGGGCCACGCCCTTGCCCGTCCCCTCCTCACATCCTGTTAGAATCAGCAGCGCACCCGCCGCGAAGACAACCGCCAGCCGCTCAATTCCCGCGGGCCACATGGATGGTCAGCTTTTGGCCCGGTCGAATCGTCGTGCCTTTCAAGCCGTTCCACTTCGTCAGTTGGGCCACCGTGACCCCGTGCTTTCGGGCAATGCTCCCGAGCATGTCCCCGGGTTTCACTTTGTACACAATGGGAGCGGCCTTCTTCGCTGCGGGAGCTGCGGGTGCCACCACCGGCACGGCATCTGCCACTGGTTCTGCCTCCGTCGCAGCCGTCGCCCATTCTGCCTCGAGGGCGATGTAGCGCGGAACCAGCGCGAGCGGAAGCCGCACCGGCCAAGCAGTCCCGTTTGCCGGAACGACCCCAAGTCGGTACATCGGATTGAGCGCCAGCATTTCTTCTTCGGGCATCCCGATTCCCCGGGCCACTTTTTTCAAATCGGTCAACTGCGACACGTGCACCGTATCGATCAACGCATGCGCGAGGGCCGGCTTCGACGGCGCGATGCCATGGGCCTCGTACGATTCCATCATGTACACCACGGCGAGGAATGCCGGCACATAGCCCTGGGTTTCTGTCGGCAAATACGGACGCACGGCCCAGTAGCTGCCCTTGCCCCCGTGGCGACGGATGGCTTTGTTGACGTTGCCGGGTCCTGCATTGTAGGCGGCGAGGGCAAGGTGCCAATCGCCGTACATCTCGAACAGCTGCTTGAGGTACCGGCAGGCTGCGTCGGTGCTCGCCTCGGGATCGCGCCGCTCGTCGACATAACTGTCGATGCGCAAGCCTTGCAGCCGCGCCGTTCCGTACATGAATTGCCAAAGCCCTTGCGCTCCCGCCGGCGAGACCGCATTCGGATTCAACGCGCTCTCCACGATGGGCAGGTACTTCAACTCGAGGGGCAGCCCGTAGCGGTCCAGCGCTTCTTCGAACAGCGGGAAGTACTGCGCTGACCGGCCCGTCATTTCTGCGATGTGCCGGCGACGGCGCTCTGCGAAGTACGCGATGCGGCTGTGCACCACCGGATTCCACGTCATCTCCATGGGCGAGCGCCCGTCGAGCTCCGCCATCCGTTTGCGCACGGCGGCTTCGTCGACCGGAGGAATCTCCCCGGGAGACAAGTCGCGGATGTTCCAAACCGAAGAATCCACCCGATCCGCCGCTGCCACCCACGTCAGCCACGCAGCGTCCCACGGCAGCACCAGCGAATCTGCAGTTGCACTGGAGTCCGCCGGAACTTCTGCCCGGAGCACTCCTGCCCATGCGACGGCTGCCGCCATGAAAAACGCTGCCTTCCTCATTCCGACTTCGATTCGTTCTCCCGACCTCCCTTCGAACCGCCGGTTTCCCCGTTCGAAGCGTTTTTGAATTCCTTCACGCCTTGGCCCAAACCCCGCATCAATTCAGGGATTTTGCGACCGCCGAACAGGAGCAGAACCACGAAGGCGATGACCAGGATTTCTGTGAGTCCGAACTTGCCCATGGCGGAAAAAATTTGGCGCAAGGTGCAACGAAAGTGCGTTCCGCGGACACGCTTTCCAGAGCCCCATCGAAAAAACCACCCGCAAGCCACTGTTTGTCAGTAACTTGCGTGATTGTGAAAAAAGTGTGAAAAAATCAGGCCAAACGCACGTTGTCGATCAGCCTCACCCCCTCCACCACCACTGCAGCCACGGCGTACACCGGCCCCGTTCCCCGTGCTTCCACGGATTCGAACGTGTCCGGATCCACCGCTTCCACGTACTCGCACGTCATGCCCGCTGTGGAACCGAGCGCTGTCCGAACCGCCTGGACCTCTGCCTGCAATTCCGCGCCCGCACGCACGCGCTCCGCGCAGCGCAGCAACGCCGCAGGCAGCTGCAACGCCACCCTTCGACCCTCCGCGCTCAGCCGCGCATTTCGGGAACTCAATGCGAGTCCGTCCACGTCCCGCGCGGTCGGGCAGACGACCACTTCCAACGCGGGCCGGGCCACCCTCGCCCACGCCCGCAAGACCGCCACTTGCTGCAAGTCCTTTTCGCCTAAAAACAGCACATCCGGCTGCACCGCACCGCACAACCGATCGACGACCGCGATGACGCCGTCGAAATGGCCCGGCCGCCGCGCGGCCTCCAGCACCGCGGTGCATGCCCCGAGCAGGACCTTCGGACGCACGGCCTCGCCTTCGTACACGTCTTCGACCTCAGGCATCCACAGCACATCGGCCCCGGCTCGCTCCACCCAAGTGGCATCGGCGTCCGGGGTCCGTGGATAGTGGGCAAGGTCCTTCGGGTCGTTGAATTGGGTCGGATTCACGAACACGCTCACCACCACCACGTCGCACGTCGCCCGGGCGCGTTCCATCAAGGAGAGGTGGCCTGCATGCAAGGCCCCCATGGTGGGCACGAACCCCACTTTCGCCGAAGGGCCAGCTTTGTCAGAAAATTCGACCAACCGAAAAGATAATTCGCTCTTTCCCTTGACTTTCTCCATGAAATGCCTGTAATTCGGGGTTTCTGCTCGGTTCCCGGCTTGGAACTTTGCACGAAATTCCGTACTTTTGCTCTGTTTTCGCACGTTCTGTAACGCAGCGGTCATGAGCAAAGCAAGGATTCTGTACGTCTCTCAACACATTGTCCCCTTTCTCCCGGCCACGCACATGAGCAGTGTGAGCCGGAATTTGCCGCAGGGGGTGCATGAAAAGGGGCGAGAAATCCGGGTTTTCACGCCGCGCTTCGGAAAAATCAACGAACGGCGCCATCAGCTGCACGAAGTCATCCGCTTGTCCGGCATGAACTTGTCGGTGGACGACACCGACCATCCGTTGATCATCAAGGTCGCTTCCATCCCGACCGCCCGCATCCAGGTGTACTTCATCGACAACGAAGCGTACTTCAAGCGGAAGTCGGTTTTTGAAGATGCAGACGGCTCGTTCTTCCCGGACAACGACGAGCGGGCCATTTTCTTTGTGCGCGGGGTTCTGGAAACGGTGAAGAAGCTCGGTTGGGCGCCGGACATCATCCATTGCAGCGGTTGGATGACCTCCATCCTTCCGGTGTACTTGAAGGACGTCTACCGCAAAGACCCTTACTTCGCAGACAGCAAGGTGGTGTGCAGCCTGTACAATGAGGGCTTTGAGGGCGCACTGGACGCCCGCATGGCCGAGAAAATGGTTATGGACGGCATCGCTGCGGAACATGTTGCGTTGCTGGAGCATCCCACCTTCGAGGCGTTGAATGCCCTGGCCATCGCACATGCAGATGGCATCGTCGTGGGTTCTGAAGACTTGAGTGCGGACACGAAGGCCCGCATTGCGGCCACTTCCGCGCCGGTGCTTCAATACCCCGGTGACGAGGGCTATGTGAGCGAGATCAACGCGTACTACGAACAGATTCTCGAGGGAAAAGCTGAGACTGTCGCGGAATAACGGAACTTCGCGGCATGCTGAAGGCCTCCGTCCGCCTCCGCGCGGCAGTCTGGTTGTGTGTGGGAGGCGCGTCCCTCATCGGGAACGGGTGTAAGAAACCGGATACGGAGCTGGGCCGCGACCTCCAAACGGAGGACGACCTGCTGGCCCTCTACACCACCGACACCGTCACGGTAGCGCTGTCCACGGTGCGCGAGGACAGTTTGGCCACGGGCAACCTGAGCTCTTCGGTGCTCGGCCACATGCAAATCCCGGGAACGGGCTGGCATACCGCGTCTTTTGCGTGCCAACTGCGGTTGTCGGCCCCGGATGTCGACTTCGGAACTGGAGCGGTAGCCGACAGCTTGTACCTGCGATTCAGGTACACCGGCGCGACGTTTGGGCGGCAGCGCGCGATGCGCTTCCTCGTCCAAGAATTGGCAGAACCGGTCCGCATCGACTCCACCTACTACTCGAACCGCATCTTCTCGACCACCGGGGGCAACCTCGTGCACCCCGATCAAGCGGCAATCACCTTTGATCCCGAAGCGGAATTGGTCAGCGGCGACGACACCCTGACCGGTGAGTTGCGCATCCGACTCGATGCCGACTTCGCCGCGCGCCTGATGGAGGCAGCGGCGGACGGGGTCTACGGCTCGAACGACGCCTGGCTCGCGTACTTCAACGGCCTCCTCGTCACCCCGGAAGTGGGGTCGGAAGGGGCCGCTGCCTTTGACCTCACTGGCGGACTCAGCGGGATGCGCCTGCATTACCACAACGCGGAGGATACATTGGTGTATGATTTCGTCCTGAATGCGCTGAGCGGACGTGCGAACCTGTTTCGGCACGCGTGGTCGGGAGCACTCGCCGGGTTGAATGCCTCCGACGACCCGGAACTCGGGGGCGACGGCTGGGTCCTTTCCGGTGCGGGCGCGAAACTGCGCATCCGATTCCCCCACCTCGAGGCCTTCAATGCCTTCGAAGGACGGGCCATCAACCGGGCGGAACTTTGGTTGCCGCTCGACTCAAGCGCGTTGGATCCCCGCTTTCCCGCCCCCGACCAACTGTTCATGCTGATGGAAGATGCGGACGGGTTGCCCATTTCCACCCCGGACCAAAACGCACCCGGCATCACCATCAACGGCAACCTCGACCCTGCGACGGGATACTACCGCTTCAACCTCACCTCGACGGTGCAGCAGTGGATCAATGGGACGTTGGGCACCGCCCGCCTCCATGCCGTCGCCTCCCGCGCCGGAATCGGGTTGCAAGGGGTGAAGATCCTCGGGCCCGGAACCGGCACCGAGGAACGACGCACGAAACTCGTGCTGACCTATTCGCATTGAGTTGTTCCCGTTAACTTTCGACGCATGTGTGGCATCGTTGCGTATTTGGGCGATAAGCCCGCCTACCCCATTCTGATTGCAGGATTGCAACGGCTCGAGTACCGGGGCTACGACAGTGCGGGCATTGCCACGCTCGAGCCGGATTCCGCCTTGCGCATCGAGAAGAAGAAGGGCAAGGTGGCCGATTTGGTCCACCACATCGACGGCCGCATCCCCCAGGGCACCATCGGAATCGGGCACACCCGCTGGGCCACGCACGGCCCGCCAAACGATGTGAACGCCCACCCGCACGCGTGCGGCACCGGTCGCCTCGCCGTGATCCACAACGGCATCATCGAGAATTACGCCACCCTGAAAGAGGGCCTTCGGCAACGCGGACACCGCTTCCTCAGCGAAACTGACACCGAAGTGCTCGCCCACCTCATCGAGGAGGTCCAAGACACCACCGGCGCGCCCCTCTTCGACGCCGTCCGCATCGCCCTCGGCGAGGTCCAAGGCGCCTACGCCATCGCCGTGCTCGACCGCGCACAGCCCGACGTGCTCATCGCAGCCCGTAAATCCAGCCCGCTGGTCATCGGCGTGGGTCCCGACAACGACTACTTCGTCGCGTCCGATGCCACGCCCATCGTGGCCTACACCCCGAACGTCATCTACCTCGAAGACGAGGAGATTGCCCGCCTGCACCGCACGGAAGGGCTGCTCATCCGCACCATCGCGAACGATGCGGTGACGCCGGAAATTCATGCGCTCGAAATGCAGCTCGAAGCCCTCGAAAAGGGCGGTTTCGAGCACTTCATGCTCAAGGAAATCTTCGAACAGCCGCGCTCCATCACCGACAGCATCCGGGGCCGGCTCAGCTTGCAGCGCGGCGAGATCAAGATGGCGGGCATCGACGACCATTGGGAGCGCTGGGCCGCCGCGGAACGCATCATCATCCTCGGATGCGGCACGAGTTGGCATGCCGGCCTGGTGGCGGAGTACTTGCTGGAGGACTTCACGCGGATTCCCGTGGAGGTCGAGTATGCCAGCGAGTTCCGCTACCGGAACCCCATCGTGCGGCCGACCGACGTGGTGATTGCCATTTCCCAAAGCGGCGAGACGGCCGATACGCTCGCCGCCCTGCGGTTGGCCAAATCCCAAGGCGCCCACGTCTTCGGAGTCTGCAACGTGGTGGGTTCGAGCATTGCCCGCGAAACGCACAGCGGCAGCTACACGCACGCCGGCCCTGAAATCGGCGTGGCCTCCACGAAGGCCTTCACGGCCCAAGTTGCCGTCCTGACCCTCATTGCCTTGCACCTCGGCCGCCGGCTGGGCACGCTGTCCTCCGAACGCTACTTCCGCTTGCTCGCAGAACTGTCCGGCATCCCCGACAAGGTGCAGCGCATCCTCGAACAGGACCTGCGCATCCAGGCCATCTCCGAGGAGTTCCACAAGGCGACGAATGCCCTGTACCTCGGCCGCGGATACAACTTCCCGGTGGCCCTCGAGGGCGCTCTCAAACTCAAGGAAATCAGCTACATCCACGCGGAAGGCTACCCTGCAGCAGAAATGAAACATGGCCCCATCGCGCTGATCGACAGCGAGATGCCGGTTGTGTTCATCGCCACGGCCGACGAGGTGTACGACAAGGTCGTCTCGAACATCCAAGAAGTCCGCGCCCGCGGCGGCCGCCTCATCTCGGTGGTGACCGAGGGCGATCGGACCGTTCCGGGACTTTCCGACCACGTAATCGAAATTCCCCGTTGCGACGACGCCCTTGCCCCGCTGCTCACGTGCATTCCGCTCCAACTGCTGAGCTACCACATCGCGGTCATGCGCGGCTGCAACGTCGATCAGCCCCGGAACCTCGCGAAGAGCGTGACCGTTGAGTAACTCTGAATCAAGCTATTAACAGGTTATCAACAAATCGGCCTCGGATAACTCTGCCCGCTGCACCGGGAGGTCGGTGCAATTTTGCCGTACTTGGCTGCTCGGAATCTGAAACCACAACCTTTTTCTCCATGAAAAAACTTGTTTTCGCACTGGCGCTCGTGTCGCTGGTCTCTTTCGGCGCTCAGGCGCAGAAGCAAATGGGCGATGAACACAACATCGAACTCGGCTTCACTCCGCT
>Ga0172372_10002487_pt1 | contig 27939 bp, 21 predicted proteins | sample LakKiv5m_2_FD_114544 | JGI IMG/M metagenome (GOLD analysis project Ga0172372, IMG submission 114544) | Freshwater microbial communities from Kabuno Bay, South-Kivu, Congo - kab_092012_9.5m | ecosystem: Environmental > Aquatic > Freshwater > Lake | place: Democratic Republic of the Congo...
CCGCGTGTACCCGGTGCCGCAGGCCGGCCGCGCCCCCCTCGGCCAGGAAGCGGACCTCGACGTCCAGTGATGTCCCCGATAGTCGCGCGGTCCCCCGGATGCGCCCCGCTCCCGCCCTCGCTGCCGCGCTCCTGGGCGCCCTGATCGGGCTGGGCGGCGTCACGTTCGGCTACGCCAAGGGGCTCTCGTACATGAGCACCGACCCCCGGGCGTGCGTGAACTGCCACATCATGCGGCCGCAGTACGAGGCCTGGCAGCGCTCCGGCCACCACGCGGTGGCCGGCTGCGCCGACTGCCACCTCCCGAGCACCTTCCCCGAGAAGTACATCGCGAAGGCACGGAACGGCTGGCTCCACTCGCGCGCGTTCACCACGCAGGACTTCCCCGAACCCATCCGCATCACCCCCCCGAACGCGGCCATCCTCCAGGACAGCTGCCTCGACTGCCACGACGCCCTGGTCCACGACCTGTCCGGCACGCAGGGGGCGCCCACGTGCGTCCACTGCCACGCCGACGTGGGCCACGGCGAGCCGCTCGGCCTCGGGGGCCCCATCCACGCCGACTCCCTCCCGGAGACGCCTTGAGCCCGCAACGCAACTGGCCCTACCTCGCCCTCGCCGGCGCCCTCGCCGTGGCCGTCGCCGCGGTCGCCTACCTGCTCGTCGACGTCGCCTCCCACCGCGCCGAGGAGCGGACGCCCTTCGTCCGCGTGGTCGAAGTGACGGAGGACACGACGGACCCCGCCGAGTGGGGCAAGAACTGGCCCAAGCAGTACGACCTGTACAAGCTCACGGCCGAGAAGACGAGCACCCGCTACGGCGGGCACGGCGGCAGCGAGGCCATGCCCGCCGAGAAGATCGAGCGCGACCCGTGGTTGAAGCGCATGTTCCTCGGGTACGCCTTCTCCATCGACTACCGCGACCGGCGCGGGCACGCGTACATGCTCGCCGACCAGGAGGCCACCGAGCGGCTCAGCAAGCCCCAGACCGGCTCCTGCCTGCACTGCCACGCCTCGGTCATGCCGCTCTACCGACAGCTCGGGGACGGCGACGTCAACGCCGGCTTCGAGAAGTCCTACACCCTGCCCTACGCGGAGGCGTCCAAGCTCCTCCACGAGAGCGGACACGCCCATCCGGTGTCCTGCGTGGACTGCCACGACCCGGAGACGATGAACCTCCGCGTCACCCGGCCCGGCTTCGTGCAGGGGATCCAGGCCCTCGCCGAGAGCGACGCGCCGGTGGTGGCGGCCCCGTCCATCGCCCGCTGGCGCGCCGGGGATCGGGCGCAGCCGTACGACCCCAACACCGACGCGACCCGCACCGAGATGCGCTCCTACGTGTGCGGTCAGTGCCACGTCGAGTACTACTGCTCCACCAAGCAGAAGCTCACCTTCCCGTGGAGCGAGGGGCTCGCGGTGGAGGACCTCGAGCGTCACTGGGACCAGACCACCTTCCCCGACGGTGAGCGCTTCTACGACTACCTGCACAAGGAGACGGGCGCGCCCATCCTCAAGGCCCAGCACCCCGAGTTCGAGCTGTGGAGCCAGGGGGTGCACGCGCGGAGCGGCGTGTCCTGCGCCGACTGCCACATGCCCTACGCGCGCGACGGCGCCTCGAAGATCTCGGACCACTGGGTACGGAGCCCGCTCCTCAACGTGAACCGGGCCTGCCATACCTGCCATCAGTTCGACGAGGCCGAGATCCTGGCCCGGGTCGCCCGCATCCAGGACACCAACCACGAGCTGATGCAGCAGGCCGCCGACGCGCTGATGGACCAGCTCGACGCCGTGGTGGCCGCCAAGGCCGCCGGGGCGTCCGCGGAGCAGCTGGCGCCCGCGCTGGAGCTGCAACGGCAGGCGCAGTGGCGGCTCGACTTCATCGCCGCGGAGAACTCGATGGGCTTCCACGCACCCCAGGAGGCGGCCCGGATCCTGGGCGAAGCCGCGAACCTGGCCCGTCAGGGGCAGGTGGCGGCGCTGACCTGGGACAACCCGCTGGCCGCGCAGGTGGCGGCCCCGGCCAAGGCCGCGACGCCCACGCCCTGACCCGCCTGGTTTCGCCGGCCCTCGCGCCTCACTCGGCGGGGAAGGGCCGGTACCAGGGGTCGCCCACCCAGACCATCATCCACCGGCCGATCACGGTGGACTCGTAGGCCGCCTCGCCGTAGCTCGCCCCCTGGAGCAGGTAGAGGAAGAACTGGTCGTACTCGGGCATCCCCGCCACGTAGGGCTCGCTCACCGCGCCGAAGGTGGCGGTGATTCCGCGCTTCAGCGCCTCGGCCGACCAGGTGCCGCTGCGCAGGTCGCAGGCGGAGCAGGAGTCGAGGTGCCCGCCGATGGCGCCGGGGGCCCAGGTGAAGGCGTCGTTGTAGTTGTAGTAGCTGTACCAGCCCGCGTAGAAGAGGGCGTCCGGGCAGCTCAGCGGGGCCGGATCGGTGCCGAACTCCGCGTAGTTCCCGTCCCAGACCACCTCCCGGCGCCCGTCCGCCTCGAACACCCGCCGGGTGCCCCACATGTTCCACTCGCCCGACTCGTAGCTGCCGAAGCTGTCGGTGGTGGGTGGGGTGTCCCCGCGGTTGCCGTCCACGTACACGATGCCGTGGCTGCCGGTCTTCTCGGCCAGCTCGGTGCGCGCCACCAGCTCGATCGCCGCCTCGGCGGACTCCCCGTCGATGCGGGTGACCAGGTACAGCTCGCGGTTGGGCATCTCCGCGTGCAGCTCGGGGAAGGGCACGTAGGGGTCGTACTCCCCGTCGCTGCTGCTCCCCGCCTGGTAGAGCAGGTTGTTGGCCACGTCCTCGGCGGTGAGCCCCTTCTCGCCCCAGGCGAGGAGCGCGTCGACGCTGACGGTGGCCTTGTACTGGGGGTAGCCCAGGTCGTCGATCCGGTCGGACACTCGGTAGGGCACCCCGTAGACGGGGACGAGCACGTGCACGTGCTCGCCCACCGCGTGCACGCAGTCCAGCACCGCCCGGCCCCAGGTCTCGAACTCCTTCCCGCTCAGGTTCGTGGCGTCCGACGCGTCCACCACGCACCAGTTCGCCTGGGAGATGCCGCGGAAGGCGGCGTACGCGGCCGCGACGTCGGCAGAGCCCTCGACGGCCGTGTTCACGATCAGCACCGTGCGGTCGGCGTCTGACCACTGCAGGTCCACGTCCAGGGTCCGCTCGCCCGCGGCGCAGCCGGCCGAGGCGGCCACGGTGGCGGTGAGGCGGACCGTTTCGGGGAGGTGGCGCGCGACGTCCTTCGGCACGTACCAGGCCCAGGTGGCCCCGGCGCCGTCCGAGGCGACGGGGGTGGCCGTCCCCACGTCCACCACCAGGGTGGCCTCCGCCGCGCAGGCTCCCTCCAGGTACACGTCGACCACCTGGTTCGGGTACGCCTCGCCGAGGAGAGACAGCGCCCCCACCTCCTCCGGCGCAGGCAGAGTCGCGGAGTCGTCGAGTTCCCCGACGGGGGCGGGGGGAGACGGACAGGCCAGGAGCGCGACGAGGATCACGCCCGGAAGGGTAGCCCGGATCCGGCGCCGGGCGCCGCCGCGATCATCCTCCGAACAGCAGCAGGCAGTCCTCGAGGACCTGGCCGGGGTGGGTACCCACGTTGATGCTCTCAGTGTACTCGAGGATGAGGGTGCCCTCCTCGTCCAGCAGCATCGTGACCCGGGAGAGGCTGTTGTCCTGCGCGGTGGTGAGCGCCCCGTAGGTCAGGCCGAGGGTCTTGTAGACGTCGGTCCACAGCTCGAAGTTGAACCCCTCCTCCACCGACCAGGCGTGGTTCTCCTCGGGGGAGTCGAGGCCCACGCCGACGATGGTGATGCCGAGCTTCGCGAAGTCGCCCTGGAGGTCGCGGTACCCGCAACCCTCGGTCGTTCACCCGCTGGTGTTGGCCGCTGGGTAGAACCACATCACGGTGGGGTGCCCGACGAGGTCCACCTCGGTGCGCTGCTCGCCCGTGTCGCTCGTGGCCACGAACTCCGGGACCGGGATGGGCTTCTCCGGGAAGCTCCCGTTGAGCATCTCGTCGGTGATCGTGGTGTCCGCGTCCGTGTCCGTGTCCGTGTCGCTGTCCGCGTCGGTGTCCGTGTCGGCGTCGGACTCGCTGATGGTGAGGGCGCTGTCGTCCGGATCGGGCGAGGCGCAGGCGTAGAGGAGGGCGAGCATCCGAGGCCCTAAGCCGGGGGCCCGGCGCGAGCCCGCATTCTCCCCGCGCGGCCGACCGCGGGTCGGGAGCCCCGGGGGGTCGCGCCCCGACGGCCGACCGGCTACCCGGGCCCGACCATGCACCCCCTCCTCGGCCCTTGGGAACCGTTCTCCATCCCGCTCGGTCCCGTGGCCGTCCACGGCTTCGGCATCCTGGTGGCCCTCGGCTTCCTGTTCGGTCAGGGGGTGGCCATGCGCCGGGCGCGCCAGTTCGGGGGCGACGCCGAAGCCGTGAATCGGCTCGTGGGCTGGTTGGTGGTGGGCACCTTCGTCGGCGGCCACCTCGGTCACGTCCTCTGGTACGAGCCGCACCGGCTGGCCGGGGATCCGGCGATGTTCCAGGCCATGTTCGCCAAGCTGGCGACGGGCCGGCTGCCCAGCCTCTCCGAGATCCCCTACATCCTGCGCGTCTGGGACGGGCTCTCCAGCTTCGGCGGCTTCGCCGTATGCGTCCCGCTGACCGTCTGGTTCTTCCAACGGGAGAAGAAGCCCTTCTTCCCCCACGCCGACGCGCTGGCCATCGGCTTCACGCTCGGGTGGTTCTTCGGTCGGATGGGGTGCTTCTCCGCCCACGACCACCCCGGAACCCCGACCCAGTTCTGGCTCGGCGTGTACGGCGCCTGCGACGGCCGGAACCCCGATGTCGCCTGCCACGACCTCGGGCTGTACGAGGCCCTCTTCTCCGGGGCGCTCTACCTCTGCTTCCTCGCGCTCGCGCGTGTCCCCCGCTTCCCGGGCTTCTACTGCGCGGTCCTCGCGCTGAGCTACGCCCCCTTCCGCCTCTTCCTGGACCTGTTCCGCTCCTCCAGCGTGGACGTGCGCTACGCGGGGCTCACCCCCGCCCAGTACGGCAGCATCCTGCTGTTCCTGGTGGGGGTGCTCATCGTGGTGAACCAGCGCGGGAAGCCCACGCTGCCGGTGTCTCCGCCGGCCTCGGGGCCGCCGGGCTAGTCGATGCGCGGGCAGGCGGAGGTGTCGAACCAGCTCTGCGGATCCTCCACCTCCCGGGAGTCGAACGCGCAGGACACCAGCGCTCCCTCGGCGTCGTAGAGCCGGAACTGCAGGACGAGGTGGTCGGCGTCTGCGACGGGCATGGCCGTCCGCACCCCGTCCTTGTAGCTGCGGTCGGTTTCGATCTCGGCGCGCCAACTGCTGCCCTCGTCGTCGTCCGAGGGATCCTCCTCGGTCAGGTCGTGCACCTCGGTGCCGAGCTCCGGCGCCAGCGTGTCGTGGAGGAAGACCTCGACGCGGCTCGCGCCCTCGCCGACGACGAAGGCGCTCGGCATGAACGTGCCCTCGCCGCCCCCGGTCATCACCCCGAAGCCCGTCGCGAAGAGGGCCAGCTCGCCCTCGTCCACGGGCCCATCCTTCGCTTCGAAGTTGGGGAAGGCATCGTCCTGGCAGTAGGAGGTCTGGTCGTTCAGGTTGATGCAGCCCGACTCGTCGGCACCGGCGAGGCTCAGCGTGTCGCGCCCCTCGAGCAGGACCTCCACCGCGAGGCCGTCGTCGTCGAGCACCTGGATGACGTCGAAGGTACCCAGCCCCTCGACCTCGCCCTCGCTGGAGACGGTCTCGCAGAGCTGGAAGCCGGTCTCGTCCGGGGTGCAGGCGTACTCGGCGCGCAGGATCGAGGCCGGGCCGCCGTCGACGCTGTACTCGAGGTCGCTGCTCATCGTCATGGGCTCGCTGCTGGCCGCGCTGGTGTAGACGGTGCCGTTCACGACGCGGGTGCGTTCGAGGCCGCCGTCGATCGTGGTGAACGTCCAGTCGTCGAAGCTCATCTCCGTGGGCCGGTCGGGATCGCTCTCCAGGCCCAGCACGGTGGAGCTGCTCATCTCGTCGCCGTACTGGTCCACGACGGTCATCACGGGCGGGTTCCGCCAGGCGAGCTCGCCCTCCCAGACGGCGCCGCTCACCTCGCCGGTGCACCCGGTGCCGGTCAGCACCAGCAGGTCGCCGTCCACCGTGGAGGCGGGGCAGGGGTCGCCCACGTTGAAGGTGCGGTCGTAGACCGCCATCTGGCCCGAGAGCCAGGGCACGATCATGGTCATGCCGAGGCCCGCGTTGGTGGCGGCCACCAGCTCGTCGTCGCTCGCATCGGCGAAGCAGGCGCCGTCGCCTTCTTCGCACGCGGAGCCGGCGCCAGGATCCGACGCACAGCCGACGGTGAAGGTGGCGAAGCACAGGGTGGCGAACGTACGGGTCATCGGAGCCTCCAGGGTGTGCTCGGGACACTGCAGGAGGCGTGCCAGGTCGATCCGGCGTCGACAACTCAAGGTTGTTACTTCAGAATCGCTCCAATCTCAACAGAGACGGGACGGCGACGACTGGAACCGATCGGCGCCGCGGTGTAATCGATCGACGACTCGCAGCGTCGCGCGTCGCGTCCGCTCGCCTGAGTCCGAACCGCCCTTCCGGCGGCTCGGATGTCGTGATACCGCTTCGACGGCGCTCCGTTCTTCGCGCCCGCCTGATGGTCTCCGCCCCGAGGATCGCTCCTCCACCCGCGTGACGATGATGTCGCGCGTGTCGTCCCGGTCGCGGCCCCCCGTTCACCCGGCCTCGTGGTCCCTGCGGGGGCGGCGGGCCAACTCCCGTGGGTGCAGAGCCGAGCTCACGGGTTCCTGCTTCCGGCTCGTCATGTACCGTTGTCAGAAGTGTGCGTCGGTTGTCGGTCCTGGTGTCCCTTCCCATCGTGTGCCCGCGGAGCGGCGCACCCGTCGGTATCCCCTGCGGCTCGGCGTGAACCGCAAGAAGAACCCGGCGGACCTGCCGAAGGGCAAGCTCGGGCCCGCCGACGATCCAGGCGGGGTCGGGTGGGAGGTCGTCCGGGAGGTGATCGTCTGTCCGGGGTGTGCGGGGGCCAACCTCCCCCTCACTCCCCGTGGTCGATCTCCGCGTTGAGCTCGAAGCCGGTGACGGTGTCCAGGGTGCCGGTGCCGGCGTCGTAGAAGCTGATGCGGCCGAGGTCGTGCTCCTGGCTGGCCCAGGCGATGTTCGACCCCGGCAACGCGCCGACGAACACGGGCTCGCTCTGGAGCGGCACCTCCTCGTAGAGGAGGCTGCGGAAGTCCAGGGCCTCGAGGTAGGGGAGCCCCTCCATCACGAAGAAGCCGTATTCGCCGTTGTCCGACACGCTGTAGCCCTTGGGCTCGCCGCGGAGCACCATCGGGTTCTGCCGCTGGTCCTCCATGTCCACCAGCGTGAGCGCCCAGCGATCGGCGAAGACGCTCTCGGGGTCGGCGTCGGCGGCGTCGTCCCGGGTGTGGAAGACGATGAGGGAGCCGCCGGTGGGCGAGAGGCCCACCGAGGAGACGGGCTTCACCAGCGTCCGCTCGCGGATGTTGCCAGCCACGGTGTCCCAGAGTCCGTAGCGCGGCACCGCGGCGGCGTTGGTGTACAGCACGGCCGCGGCCCCTTCGCCGGCGTAGACCACCGAGCCGTACTCGCTGTCGGCGGGGAGGTCCAGCCGGACGGCGTCGTCATACGGGCTGGCGGCGTCGTACACGTAGAGCTCCCGCGAGCTGCGGGCGACGACCACCACCGAGCTCCCGTCCGGCGAGAGGTCCATGTCGGTGGGGTTGCGACCGGCCGGCCGCTCGTCCACCGTCCAGTCCTCCATGGACACGACCAGGATGCTGTCGGCGCCGAACTGGCGGACGAAGGCGTAGCGCCCGTCGGGCGAGAGGACGACCTCCTCGGCCGGCGGGGCGTCGAGCGGGTCCTCGGCGATGTCCACCGCGGTGACCCCGGGGGGATCGGCGGTGAGGTCCACGCGGGCGAGCGTGCCGTCGCTCACCACCAGGGCGAGGGTGCCGTCGGGGGTCCACTGCACGCCGCGCGGGTTGTACCCGACGGCGAGCGGGACGTGCGTGCGCGTGACCAGGTTGACGAAGCTCACTTCGTTGAAGCTGTGGACCCCGTCGTTCTGGCCCTCCTGGTCCGCGTCCGGGTCGTACCAGGCCATGGCCCAGACCCCGTCGGGGGAGAGGGTGAGGCGGTTGAGGTTCTCCCGCACCGGGACGGCGTGGACCTCGAAGCTGGCCGCCTCGATCACGCTGACGTCGTCGCTCCCCACGTTGAGCGTGATCGCCCGCGCGTAGTCGGCGGTGGTGGCCACCGCGACGGGGTTGTCACCCACGGCGCGGGTCTCCACCTGCAGGCTCGGCACCGCGATCCGGGTCACGGTGTCCCGGGACGGGTTGGCCACGAACACGTAGGCGTCCGTGGAGGCGGGCGCGAGGGCGAGCAGGTCGTCCTCCTGCTCGGGTGGGGGCGTGGTGCCCTCCGAGCCGGTGGCCGAACCGGTGTCCGACGAGGCCGAGGGCGCACCGTCGTCGTAGTTGGGGCTTTCAGACTTGAAGCCGCTCGAGAGGCAGGCGAGCAGGAAGAGGAGCATCGGACCTCCCGTCAGAAGCGCAGGCCGAAGCCGGCGCGGCCAGCGAAGCCCCCCTGCTCCAGGCTGCCGATGGACTCGAACTTCAAAGGGGCGAGCCAGGCGTAGCCGACCTCGACGTAGGGGGCGACGGCGATCCCGGAGGTGCCCAGCGCCACCGGGCACTCCGCTCCCAGCGCGCCCACGAAGCCGCCGGTGACCGCGGACTTCTGGATCTGGCCCAGGTTCTCGTCGTCCGAGGCGTCGGCGTCGACCCGGAGCAGGCCCCGCTGCAGGGCCCCCTGCACCGTCAGGTAGGGCACGAAGTACTCGTTCACCACCACGTCGCCCTTCGCACCCAGGGTGAAGGTGTCCCCGTAGAACGCGGTGCGGAAGTTGCCGTTCGGCCGGCCCTCGTCGTAGGAGGTCCCGTCCGTGTAGTAGTCCTCGTAGTAGTAGTAGGTGTCCCCGTCGCTGTCGGGCCGCACGGACACGCCGGTCTGACCGTGCTGCCAGCCCGCGATGGCCGCCACGTTCCGGTGCAGGCGGGCGCCGACCCGCACCCCCACCGAGGGGAAGGTGCTCCCGTCGGAGACGCGGTTCCAACTGGTGCTGCGGTTCAGCAGCCACCCGACCTCGAGGTCGACCTCGTGCTGGGCCGCGAAGGCCGCGGAAAGGAAGGCGGCGATCATTCGGACTCCTCGCCCCGGCGGGGCAGCGTGTACTCGCGCAGCAGGTTCTGGAGGGCGAAGCCGGCCACCTCGGTGACCTCACTCCCGCCCGGGGTCAGGAAGGCCAGGGCTCCGACGGGGCTGTCCTCGGCGATCACGAAGTCCCCACCCGGCTGGGCGGCGATGCCCAGCGGGGGGAGCGAGAGCTCGATCCCGCTGTTCCCGCCCGCCCCGAGGTCGATCTGCAGAAGCTCGTCCACCCCCTCGGCGAGGACGAGCGCGTAGTTGTCGCCCCCCTCCTCCACCAGCTCGAAGCCCAGCGGCCGGCCCTCGAGCAGGAGGGAAACCGGGGTCTTGTCGTCGGAGAGGTCGAAGATGCCGATGCCGTAGTGGTCGTCGTACCAGGCGCTGGCCCCGGTGCCGCCGCCGTTCTCCCGGTTGAGCGTGGCCACCGCCCGGGACTGGTCCGCGGTGACGCTCATCTCCATGACCGGGTTCTCGGCCCGGTACTCGGTGAGCTGCCCGGTGGCGACGTCGAACAGGTAGACGTCGTGGTACCCGGCCACGGTGTTGTAGAGCACCGCACGCCCCCCGGCGTCGAGGATGTGGGTGGCCGGCTCGTCCAGGTCGAAGGACTCGAGCTCGAAGTACTCGTGCTCGAGCAGATCCACGCTCCGGGAGTTGGGGTACACGATCACGGTGCGGTCGTTGAGCGGGTCCACCCAGAGGTCGGAGGGGATGGCGTCGAGCTCGACCAGGTCGATGGACTCCTGCTCGAGGTCGAGGACGTAGAGATCGGCCGAGCCCTGGACGCTCACCAGCGCGTAGCGACCGTCCGGGGTGAGCACCACGTCGGTGGGCTGCACGGCGGCGTCCGGGTCCAGGGTGAGCGGGTAGGTGACGGTGATGACCCCGCTGGCGAGCTCCACCACCGCGACCTGGCTGCGGGAGAGCACGACCGCGCGCGGCTCGGCACCGCCGGTGAACAGCACGTCGTCCGGGGCGAAGCCCACCGGCACGGTGATTGGGTCCCCGCCGTCGAGCGGGATGAACACGACCGCGCTGGGGTCGAGCACCCCGTCGAAGTCGAGCCCGGCCACGTCGTCGAAGTCGATCCAGGCGGCCGCGATGGAGGCCTCGGGGTCGAAGGCGAGCGCGCCGTACTGGTAGGGCACCACCTCGTCGGAGTGGGTGGCGACGACCTGGGCGTCGCGGACCAGGGCGAGCTCGCGCCCGGTGCGCAGGTCCTCGTCGTCGCACTCGGAGAGGAGGTCGATCTTGGGGTCGGTGTCGTCGCAGATCGGCCAGGAGAGCCAGGTGAGGACGGTGGCGCCGTCGGGGGCGAGCGCCATCCGTTCGACCTGGGCGCCGCGGGTGTCCACCACCGACCAGCTGGAGTCGGAGCGGACCCGCACCAACTGGTCGGCGGCGGGAAGGGACACGTAGACCCCGTCGGAGGCGGCCACCACCTCGGCGTTCCAGGTGGGTTCGTCGAGGTAGAAGGTGCCGTTTCCGGGGAGATCCCACGGGTGGCAGGCAGCGAGGAGGAGGAGGGGCAGGGGGCGCATGGCCGTCAGGGCTCCTGGTGGTCGATTTCGCTGTTGAGCTCGAAGCCGGTGACCGTGTCGAGCGTGCCGGTCACGGCGTCGTAGAAGGAGATGCGGCCCAGGTCGTGCTCCTGGCTGGCCCAGGCGATGTCCGACTCGGGCAGCACACCGAGGTGCACGGGGTCGCTCTTCAGCTCGATCTCCTCGTAGAGGAGGTCGTCGAGCCGGAGCATCTCGAGGAAGGGCAGCCCCTCCATCATGAAGAAGCCGAAGGTGCCGTCGTCGCTCACCGCGTAGCCGGTCGGCTCGGCGGGGAGGAGGAGGGGGTTCTGTCGGAGGTCGTCGAGATCCATGAGGGTGAGCGCCCACTCGCCGTAGAACGCGCTGTCCGGGTCGGCGTCCGCGGCGTCGGTCTCGGTGTGGAAGAAGAGCGCCGAGCCGCCGGTGGGGCTCACGCCCACGGTGGCGATGGGCTTGACCAGGGTGCGCTCGCGCAGCGTGTCCGCCACGGTGTCCCAGATGGCCACCTCGGCGACGGCCGAGGCGTTGGTGTAGAGGAGGGCGCGGGACCCGTCGCCGGCGAAGAGCACCGACCCGTAGGGGTTGTCCGAGGGGAAGGGCACCACCCGCGGGGCGTCGAAGGGGTTGGCGGTGTCGAAGACGTAGATCTCGCGGGTCCCGCGGGCCACCACCGAGATGGCGGCGCCGTCCGGGGTGAGGTCCATGTCGGTGGGGTTCGACCCGGTGGGCACGTCGGTACGGTCCAGGTTCGCGAGGTCCACCACGATGATTCCGTCGGCGCCGAACTGCCGGACGAAGGCCCACGCGCCGTCGTTGGAGAGCACCACCTCCTCGGCCGGCGGCGCGGCCAGGGGGTCGTCGGCGAGCTCGATGAGGACCGGGTCGAGCTTGGCAGCCTCCAGGTCCACGACGGCCAGCGCCGCGTCGCTCACCACCAGGGCGGTCCGCCCGTCCGGGGTCCACCGCACCCCGTGCGGGTTGAAGCCCACCGCGAGCGGCGTGTGGGCGCCATCGGCGAGGCGGACGAAGCTGACTTCGTTGTAGGAGTGGACCCCCCCGTCGCTCCCGGACCCGTCGTCGAGGTCCTGGTCGTACCAGCACATCACCCAGGCGCTGTCGGGGGACATCGCCATGGTGTTGAAGTTGTCCCGCACCTTGACGGTGGTGGTCTCGAAGCTGGCGGCGTCGATGAGGGTGACGTCGTCGCTGCCCGCGTTGAAGGTGACCGCCCGGGAGTAGTCGGAGGTGGTGGCCACCACGGTGGGGTTGTCCCCCACGGTGCGGGTGTCCACCTGCAGGCCCGGCACCGCGATGCGGGTCACCGTGTCCCGGGTGGGGTTGACCACGAAGACGTACGCATCGGTGGCCGCCGGCGCGAGCTTCAGGAAGTCGTCCTCCTCCTCCGGGGGCTCGGTGTCGTCCGCGTCGGCGTCGGTGTCGGCGTCCGCGTCGGTATCGGCGTCGGTCTCGCTCCAGGCGCCGCTGTCCGCCACGTCGCCCTTGCTCTGGAGCGCGGAGTCTGCCGAACAGGCCAGGAGGGTGAGAAGGGTCAGGCGCATGTTTGCTCCGGGGCCCGGTGGAGTGCACGAACCGTGCCGACCGCGTCCTACCTGGATCATAGCGCCGAAACGCCCCCCGACCGCGATCCGCCGATCGCGGCGGTCAGCCGGCGGACCCCGGGCGCCCCGCCACCAGGAGCAGCGCCACCGCCGTCTTGGCGTCGGTGATCTCCCCGCGTCGGATCATCGCGACCGCCTCGGCGAGGGGCAGCCGGACGGTCTCGATCACCTCGTCGGCCTCGCGCGCCACCGGGACGGGGACGAGTTCGGTCGCGACGTAGAGGTGGATGACCTCGTCGGTGAAGGCGGGGGTGGTCAAGAGCGGCAGGAGCGGCTCGACCGGGCCGTCCAGCCCCGCCTCCTCGGCGAGCTCGCGGCGCGCGCAGGTGGCGGGGTCCTCCCCGGGGTCCAGCTTGCCCGCAGGGATCTCCCAGATGGTCCCCCCGGCGGCGTGCCGGTGCTGCCGGATGAGGGTGACCGAGCCGTCCGCGTGGAGGGGAACCACCGCCGCCGCCCCGGGGTGCCGGAGGATCTCCAAGTGCACCGTCACCCCGTTCGGGAGGGTGACGGTCTCGATGCCGAAGGAGCCGATGCGGCCGCGGTGCAGCTCGCGGCGGGAGAGGACCGGGGAGGACACGGGCGCCGTCCGGGCGCCGGGACCGCGGACGCCGCGCGGGAAACGGAACGGGCGCCCCGGAGGGCGCCCGTTCGGGGGATGGAGCGGGCGACGGGGATCGAACCCGCGACCCCGAGCTTGGGAAGCTCTTGCTCTACCAGCTGAGCTACGCCCGCGTTGATTTGACCGCGAAGGATGCGCGGTCGCTGCACGTCCTATACCCGGTGTCGATTCCCTGCAACGCCCGATGAACCCGCCCCGCCCACGATCCTGGCTCCGTCGGCTCCTGTGGCTGGCGGCGTTCGTGATCGCCAGCGGGCTGCTGTTGAAGTCGGAGCTCGCCTCCCGGATCGCCGCGCGCACCGCCGAGCCCGGCGTGGAGCAGCTCACCGGGGAGGACGTCACCATCGCGGGCATGGACGTCTCGTACTGGCCGCCCGAGGTCGCCATGCGCGGGCTCGTCATCGCCGACCGCACCACGGGCGACACCATCGCCGCCGCCACCCGCATCTCGGTCCGGGGGGGCTTCGCGGGGTTCCGGCCCGCGCTCACCCGGGTCACGGTGGAGCGCCCGCTCGTGGAGCTCCACCTCGACCCGGACGGCCTCCGCGAGTTCCGGGACCGGCTCTCCCCACCCGACCGGGCCCGCCGGGCCATGGCCGAGCGCTTCCCCTGGGAGGAGCTGGTGGTGGAGGACGGCCGCTTCCTCCTGCACGGCGACGGCTGGGACGTGGAGGTGGACGACATCGACCTCGCGGGCGCCCCGGAGGCGACGCTCGGCCTCGGCCGCGTGCGCCTGGCCGCGGGTCGCATCGAGCAGAGCGCGCGCGACGTCCGCATCGCCGGCATCCGCGCCAGCCCCCGGTCGATCGCGATCCCGAAGCTCGCGATCGACTTCCACGCCTTCGGCGTGGAGGGCGCCGTCGCCGCCGACCTGTACGGGGAGCTGCGGGGCGACCTGAGCGTCTGGCTCGACGCCGGTCGGCTCACCGGGGCGCTCGGGGACGCCAACTGGACCGACGGGGTGGTGGACGTGGACGTCTCCCTCGCGGGGACGCTCGAGGATCCCCAGGTGGAGGGGGCGCTCCGGGCGGTGGGGCTCACCCTCTGGAAGGTGGACGCCAACGGCCCGCACCCCACCCGCTTCGGCGACACCTGGGGGCGCTGGCACCTGGACCGGCGGACGGCCCCGGCCCTGGTTCTGGACGAGGCGCACATGGCCTGGGGGGAAGGCCAGGTCGGGGTCCAGGCGCGCCTGGGCTTCGAGCCTCCCACCCTCGAAGCCGGCGTCACGGCGGAGTCGGTGCGCCTCGCGCGGATCCTGCAGGCGGTGTCCGTCGCGCCCACCCCCTGGGTGGACTTCCGCGCCGACATCGAGGCCCACGTCAGCGGCACCTGGAGCCCGCTCTCGCTCAACGGCCCCTTCGAGGTGGATCTCGACGGGCTCGCGGTGGGGGACGCGCCGGTGGACGGGCCGCACGACACGCTCCTGTCGGTGCCCCGAGGCGACGTCGGGGGGCAGCTCATCATCACCGCCGATCGCATGGTGCTCGACGCGCGCACCGTCCGCGCCGGACGCACCCGCGGGCGGGCGCTGGCGGACATCGGCTTCGGCCCGACCGGCCCGCTGGCGATCGACGTGGACCTGCCCCGGCTGGACCTCTCCTGGCTGCAGCCGCTCGGTGACCTGGGGCTGGCGGGCATGGGCTCGCTCCAAGGCCGGCTCTGGGGGCCGACCGACGCGCTCGCCGCCGAGGGACACCTCGAGGTGGAGGGGGCGGTGATCCTGGGGCTCCCCATCGCCGACACGCTCTCGGCGGACCTCGGCACCGACATGCGGCGGCTCTGGTTCACGGGGGTGCGCGGGCTGCGCGGCGACACCGCCTACGAAGGCGCCTACGCCATCGACTTCACCCGCGACAACTTCATGGACACGCAGATCCGGGTCGCCGACGGGCGGCTCCGCGACCTGGTCGGCGTGTTCGTGGACCTCGGCGACGCCGACGGTGCCGTGACCGGCACGCTCTCCCTCTCCGGAACCCCGTACCACCTCTCCGGCGACGCCAGCTTCCAGCTCTCGGAGGTGGATCTCTACGGGGAGCGGTTCCCGCGCGGCACGGCGGTGGGCTGGATGGACGACGGCGAGTTCACCCTCGGCGAGCTGGCCTTGCGCCGCGGAGGGGCCTCGCTGGCGGCGCGCGGCACGGTGGGCCGGGGCTACCGCATGAACATGGAGGTGGTGGGGGACGGCTTCCGCCTCGAGGACCTCGACTGGATCCGGCCCTTGGAGCTGCCGGTCCAGGGCAACCTGCGGGTGGACGCGCGGGTGGGGGGCACCCTCTACGAGTGGGAGCCCCGCGGCCGCCTCGCCGCCACCGCCACCTACTTCCGCGGTGAGGCGCTGGGCGACTCGAACCTCGTCTTCGACACCAGGGCCGGAACCATCCAATACGAAGGCGGGCTCTTCGGCGACGCCGCGGTGCTGCAGGGCACCCTGGGGATGTACGGCGATCAGCCCTACCGCCTCGCCGCCGACCTCACCCGCTTCCCCGCGCACCTCGTGTACCCCCGCGGCGCCGACGGGACGCCCATCACCGCCACCGTGACCGGCGAACTGGAGCTGGGCGGCCGCTTCGGCGACTCCCCGACCCCCGTGGACGTGACCGGGCGCTTCGACGCGGTCTCGGTGACGTGGCGGAACCACGAACTGCGCAACCCCGCCCCGTGGCGCTTCTCCGTCCGGGACCGGTCGGTGGACGTGCCGGACCTCGGGCTGGTGGGCGCGGACGGGACCGCGCTGCGCTTCGAAGGCTGGGCGGGAGCGGGGGGACGGATCGGGTTCCGGGGGGACGGCCAGCTCGACCTCGACCTCGCCCGGGCCTTCGTGCCCGGCCTCACCGAGGCGCGCGGCATGGGCATCGTCGCCTTCGACTGGGCGCGCACCCCCGGGCAGCCCGCCGCCCTCCGGGCGTCGCTGGACCTCGACGGCGCCACGCTCCGCAGCGAGTACTTCCCCCACGCCTTCGAGGACGTGTACGCCCGCCTCGTGGCCACCCCCGACGCCTACACCCTGACCGACCTGCGGGCGGTGATGGGCGGGGGGACGGTGACCAGCGAACGCTCCACCATCGAGGCGGAGGGCTGGGTTCCCCGTCGCTACGCGCTGGCCGCGACCGTCCGGGACGCCCGCGTGCGCTACCTCGACTACCTCCCGCCGCTCGTGGGCGACGCCGAGCTCTCCTTCGACGGCCCGGTGGAGGACCTCCTGCTCTCGGGGGCCATCGACATCCGGGACATGGAGTTCAGCGAGCGCGTGGACTGGGAGGCGATGGTGCTCTCGCTCTCCGAGGAGACGCTCACCGCGGCCGCCCCCGAGGAGAGCGAGAAGTACTTCGCCATGGACCTGCAGGTCCGCGCCGACTCCACCGTGCGGCTCCGCAACAACGTGGCCGACGCCGAGGCGAGCGCCGACCTGCGCATCGTGGGGGACACCGCCCGACCGGGCATGACCGGCCAGATCCGCGTGGACCCGGGCGGCCGGATGTACCTGCACGAGCGGGAGTTCGACGTCACGCGGGCCGAACTGCGCTACATCGACCCCTACACCTACGATCCCGACCTCGATCTCCTGCTGGAGACCGACGTCCAGTCCCACGACCAGCAGTACCACGTGTCCTACAGCGTCACCGGCCCCTTCTCCGACTGGCGCTCCACCACGTCCTCGGACCCGAGCCTCTCCCAGGCCGACGTCAACGCGCTCCTGCTCTTCGGGTACACCCGGGAGGAGCTGGAGCGCTACGGCGGGCTGCAGGCCGCGCTGGTCGCCGAGACGGGCGACCTCCTCTTCGGCCAGTCCGCGTTCCTGCAGAAGAACCCGTTCCTCTCCACCCTCGTGGACCGGTGGAGCCTGGTGAGCGGCGTGAGCGAACGCGGCGCCTCGACGGTGAGCTCCGACCTCCGGCTGGTGGCGGAGAAGGCCTGGCAGGGCTTCGACTTCACGCTCGAGACCACGGTGACCGGCGGCTTCGGCCAGGACTACTACGTCTCCGTGGAGCGCCGCCTGGCGGAGCGCATGTACGCCACCGCCTACCTGGCCACCCAACAGGAGGGCCGCTCGCTCCCCATCGGCGCCGCCTACGGGACCGAGTTCCGCCTCCGGTGGGAGTGGGAGTGATCCTGCTGCTGGGCCTGGCGGCCGCCCAGGAGCTGCCCCCGGAGCCCCCTCCCCCGCCCGAGACGGAGGCGGTCGCCCCGGGGCCCGAGACCTACACGGGCCGCATGGTCGCGCTCCGCACCCTCGTCGCCCCCGGCGGCGGCCTCCCCGAGGAGGACCTGGAGCCCCTGCTCCTCGTCCGCCAGGACCGTCCCTACCTCCCGGCCGAGGCCCGGCAGGACATCCAGATGCTCCAGCGGGTCGGCGAGTTCGCCCAGGTCGAGGTGGACGTCGAGGACTGGGTGCTCTTCGACGAGGGCGGCGCGCCGATCCCCGCGGTGCGCGTGGAGTACCGCGTGTACCAGCCGCCGCGGGTGGGCCGCGTGCAGGTGCGCGGACCGCGTCACCTGCGGGCCCGCACCGTGGCGGGGGCCGCGGGGCTCGAGGCCGGGGAGGCCTGGTTCGCCGGGGACGCCGAGGCGGCCGAGGCGCGGGTCGAGGACTTCTACGCCGAGCACGGGTGGCTGGAGGCGGACGCGCGGATCACCTCCGCGCCCGCCGCGACCCCGGGCCTCCTGGACCTGGTCCTCACCGTGGACGAGGGCCCGGCGCGCCGCCTGCGCGCGGTGTCGCTCTCCACGGGCGGCGCCCTCGCCCCGTTCCAGACCCGGTGGATCCTGGCGCGCCACGGCCTGGTCCGGGGGCGCCCCTTCCCGGATGCGGCGGTGGAGCGGGCGCGCGCCGCGCTCGAGAGCGCAGCCCGGCGGGCGGGCTGGTACGAGGCCCGAGTCGCCCTCTCCGCCGAGCCGACCAAAGGGGGGGCCAACCTCGCCGTCCTCGTGGACCCCGGACGCGTCTGGGAGATCACCACCGGTCGGGATCGCCCCACCGAGGCGCAGGTCGTCGCGGCCCTGAATCTGGACCGGGGCGTCCGGCTGACCCGGACCTGGGAGGAGGACGCCGGACGCGCGCTCACCGAGGTGATCCACGACGAGGGCTACGTGGAGGCCGACCTGCGCGTGCGCTTGCAGACGGACCTGGGGCGCGTGGATCTGCAGGTGGAGGGGAACCGCGGCGCCCGCCACCGCCTCCGGCACGTCCGCTTCGAGGGCGCGGAGGGGGAGACCGACCGGGTCTGGTCGCGACGCTACATGCGGGACGCCTTCCGGGAGGCCTCCGCCGACGTGTTCGTCCGTCGCCGGGTCACCCCCGAGGCGATCGACCGTGCGCTCGCCCAGCTCCGGGAGTTCTACCGGGCCCAGGGCTACCTGGGCGTCTCCCTGAGCCGGGAGAGCTTCGACGAAGGCCACCGCCGCGGGGTGGTGCCGGTGGACGTCCGGGTGAAGGTGGAGCCCGGGCCGCGGGCGATCCTGCGCCAGGTCGAGCTCTCCGGCGACGTTCCCGAGGGGGTGGACGCCGGCGCCTACTTCGCCGACCTCGTGGGGCGCCCGCTGAACCCCGCGGAGCTGGACGTGCGCGCCCGCCGCCTCGTCGAGGCGCTGGCCGAGCTCGGCCACCTCGGCGCCGACGCCCGGGCCCGAGCCACCGTCTCCGCGGACGGGCTGGCCGGCGTGGCCACGATCGAGGTCGACGCCGGCCCCGAGGTGTACGTGCGCAGCGTGCTCATCCGCGGGAACGAGCGCACCCGCCGCCGGGTGATCGCCCGGGAGATCGACCTGGCCTCCGGCGACCGCCTCGCCCCCTCCCGGGTCGCGGCCATCCGCCGTCGTCTCTACGACGTGGGGGTGTTCTCGCGGGTGGGCGTGGAGCTCGAAGGGGACGAGGACCGGGTGAAGGACCTGGTGGTGGAGGTCGAGGAGAAGAAGAACCTCTACGCCGAGCTGGGCGGCGGTCTCGCCACCGACCAGGGCGCGCGGCTCTTCCTCCGCGGCGGTCACCGGAACCTCTGGGGCCTCGGCCACCGCTTCACCGCGGTCGGGCAGGCGAGCGTGGGGTGGGTGGGCGACCAGTGGAGCTTCGACTGGCTCGAGCCCGAGTGGCGCGCAGCGCTGCGGTACGAGGCCCCGGGGGTGCCGACCCGCGGGGAGAGCGTGGCGGTGGACGTCCTCCTCAACGAGGAGCTGCAGGAGCCGAGCTTCCGGTTGGCGCGCAGCGGGGCGGGCGTGGGCCTGCTGCTGCGCCTCGGGCCGAACGGGCGCGCCGAGATCGCCTACCGGGTCCAGGCGCGGCGCCTCCTCGACGTGGACCCCGGGGTGCTCGTGGCGGGGGACCCCTGGCTCGACGCCCTCGCGGTCGAGGACCTCGCCGACCCGCGCCCCGTCACCCCCACGGGCGCGCGCCTCCAGTCGGGGCTCTCGGTCTCCCTCCTGCTCGACCTGCGGGACGACCCCTTCAACCCCACCACCGGCGGCGTGGGCTCGCTCGGCGTGGACATCGCCGACCGGCTGGCCACCGACGTCTCCTTCCTGCGCACCCACGGCGCCTGGACCTCCTACCTGCCCCTGGCGGGGAGCACGCTGCTCACGCGGGTGCAGGGCGGCGTGGCCGTGGTGCCCGACGGCGCCGCCACCCTCCCGGTGGAGGATCGCTTCCGGCTCGGCGGCGGCGCGAGCCTGCGGGGCTTCGCGCTCGACAGCGTCGGCCCCGCCAACGAGGTCTCGCCCGAGCGGGTCACCACCCCCGACGCGCTGGGGCCGCTCCTCGACCTCGCCGACCGCGACGGGTCCGCACGCTGGGTCCCCACCGGCGGGGACGCGATGGCGGTGGGAACCCTGGAGCTGCAGATCCCCTTCGGGCAGCTGGGGCTCTCCGGCTGGGAGGGCACGAGCGTGGCCGTGTTCGGCGACGTCGGGAACGTGTGGTGGGTCTCGCCGCTGGTCACCGCCGACTCCGAGCAGGTGCCGGGGATGAACCCCGCGCTGCGCTGGTCCGTCGGGGTGGGCCTCCGGCGGGTCACGGCGGTGGGGCCGATCGCGCTCGACCTGGGCTTCAACCCGGGTCGGGTGGCCGAGCGGGAGGAGACCGTGGCGCGGGTCCACTTCAGCCTCGGCGCCCTCTGAACCCCTGGGGGCTCAGACGGCGAAGGTCCAGGCCAGCTTGGCGAACAGCTGCCAGCTGCGCTCCCCATCGTCACCCACGGACCCGCCCAGGTACACCGCGCGACCGGGGGTCCACTCCACCGCCGCCACGGGCTCCACCCGCCACCGTGCGGCTCCCTGGTCGTCCCCACCGAGCTCCCCAACCAGCCGCAGCCACGCCGCGCGGGAGAGGAAGAGCTCGGCGCGGGCCCGCCCGGTCCAGGCGAGGAAGAGCGGGGTCCCGTCCACCTCGTCCATGGCCTGCACCTCGGGCTCCACGGTGAGGACGAAGGCCGAGAGCGGCTGCACCGCCAGGGAGGCCCACCCGCCACGGCCGTCCCCGGACCGGGGTCGATCGGCGTCGTAGATGGGGACCCGGCCCAGGTCCACCGCCGCCTCGGCGCGCACCGCCCGGCCGAGGTCCAGGCTCCCGTAGAGCTCGAGGTTCCGATCGGCGAGCAGCACGCCCCCGAACTCCTCCTCGCCCAGGTGCCCGTCCACCTTCAGGAAGGCGCCGTTCCCGAAGCGGGCCCAGACGCTGGGGTCCCAGCCGCGCTCGGTGGGGCGCCCGTCCCAGCTCCAGTAGGCCCAGACGTCCACCGGCTCCACCGCGACCAGCGGCAGCCAGTCCAACCCGGGGGTGATGCGCACGTGGTCCTCGGTGTAGACCCCCACGAAGTCCGCCAGCGACCGGAAGCCGTTCTCCTGGCGGAAGTCCGGGCCGGCCAGCTCGGCGCCCGCGTGGAGGAAGAGGCGCTCGCCCGAGAAGCGGGCGCTGGTCTCGGCGGCCGGGGCCCACCGCGGGGCCTCTCCCGGCTCGAACACCGTGGCCGAGGCGAGGGCGGCCGCCTCGATCAGGAGGCGCTTCTCGGCGCGGATCGAGGTGTCCACGCCGAGGACCCGGTTGGAGAGCTCGGTCCCGAGGATGCTCTTGTCCGACCCGAAGACACCGACGTAGCTCTCCCCCCCGAGGCTCCAGCGACCGCGCAGCACCGTGTCGAGGGCGTCGTGCCCGTCGAGCTGATCCGCGGTCCACCCCTCCCCCTCGGTGACCGACGGCGCGGGCGCCCGGTCCAGCACGTGCAGGGCCGCCACGCCCAGCCGGCCGGTCTCCGCGACCACCCGGGCGCCGTAGAGCGGCGCCACCATCGAGCGGGTGTGCAGCATGCCCTGGGCGGCCGGCTCGAGCCACTCCTGCCCCTCCAGGAAGAACGGCCGCTTCTCATCGTAGTAGAGCGCGAAGCGCTCGTTCACGTCGATCTGGTCGCTGTCGGACTCGAGCTGGGAGAAGTCGGGGTTGACGGTGGCCACCGCGGTCAGCCCCCCGCCCGGGGCGAAGCGGGCCGTCAGCCCGGGACCGACCCCGTAGAGCTCCCACCGCCCGCTCTCCACGTGGGGGTCCGACCACGCCCCGGTCAGCTCGGGAAGGAGCTCGAGGCCGACCCGACTGGGCAGCGCCTGGGGTCCGCGGATCCGAGCCGCGGCCAGGAGCGGCTCCGTCCCCGGGGTGACCTCGGGCCAGGCGTAGTCGTGCGCCCGGCGCTCCAGGCGGCGGAGCACCACGAGCCCGAAGGCCTCCACCGAGCCGGTCATGTGGAGCGAGCCCCAGGGGATGGCCATCTCGGCTTCCCATCCGCCGGGGACCCGCCGCGCCGCGGAGCGCCACACGGCGTCCCAGGACCAGTCGTCGTCCCACTCGCCTGGGACGTCCAGCCGGTCGAGCTGCACACCCAGGGGGTTCACCCGGAGCTCGTAGGCCCGCCGGCCGTCGCCCGCGGGGTCGAGGAGGATGCCCACCGTGTCGTCCGGGCGGTGGTCCCGGCGCCCGAGCCCGGCGCGGATGGCGGAGGGGTCGGGATCCTCCACCACGAAGCCCACCCATAGCGCCTCCTCGGTGGCGAGCAGGCGCGTGCGCATCCGCCCCACCGGGGTCACGTCGGCGGCGGGGCGGAACGGGATCGGGTCGGGGAGCTCGAGCGCTCCCGACCAGGCGGCCTCGTCCACGTGGCCGTCCATTCGAAGGGCGGCCGGGTCCACCTGGGGGAGCTCGAGCGCCGACGCCTCGGCGAGCGGGACCACGAGCCACATGGCGTCGGCCGTATCGCGGAGCGGACGCCCCGCGCCGCCCCTACTCCACGAGCGCGAGGGGGATGGCCGCCGCGATGTCGAGCAGGATGTCGGGGAGGTCCGAGGCGTCCGGGGTGCTGTAGGCGCGACCCATGCCGGTCACGAGCTGCTCGTTGAAGGCGAACTGGGTCGCCATCTGGCTCGCGTTGCAGTCCTCGCAGAAGGAGACCACGAAGGTGTGGATCCCGGCCGCCTGGATGTCCGCGGCGGTGTCGTAGGCGTACTGGATGCGTCCAGCCGTGCACGGGTCGGTGTAGCTGGTGCTCGCGCACTGGGGCCGACCGTCGGAGACGAAGACGATGACCTTGGTGTTGCCGCTGGCGCCCAGCGCCTGGAGCTTCTGCATGCCGAGCTCGAGGCCCGAGCCGGGGTTGGTGTAGTCCCCGCCGAGCGAGCACCGCTGCATCCAGCTCGCGTTGTAGGGCGCGGAGGAGCGCGGCTTGTAGCAGATGGTCAGGCCCGCGGTCTTGGTGTTGTACCGCCGCAGCACGGAGTTGTAGGTGGCCACCCCGTCGCCGTACCACTGGGAGCGCGTGGCGGAGTAGCTGCCGCTCACCGTCTGGATGGGGGTGAACTCCTGGGCCCCGCCCGTGAAGGTGACCATCCCGAGCCGATCCTGCGGGAAGCCCTGGCCGTAGACGTAGTCCAGGAAGGCGAGGTCGGCCTCGCGCGCCTTGTCCAGGCTGCGCGAGAAGGACCCCGTCACGTCCTGGACGATCACCATGTCGCGGAAGCGGAAGGCGGCGGTGGCGGAAGCGTCGCCGTCGCCGTCGCCCAGGCCCACGGTCGGGGCGACGAAGGTCTGGATCGGCCCGTCCACGCCGCCGTCCTCCCGGACGGCCCGCACCCGGACGGCGTTGGTGTAGCTCCCCCCGGCGGAGAAGCTGCGGTCGTCGAAGTCCCAGATGCCGAATTCGACGTTGCCCGGAGGCAGGGTGACGGACTCGCCGCCGGCCGTGTTGGCCCCCGCCACGGCGATCGCGAGGTCGGTGGCCGCGGTGATGTTGCCCGTGCGGCGCAGCTCGACCAGCGCGGCGTGCGCGGCGGCGTCGGTGGCGTTGGAGAGCTCGGCGCGGACGTTCCGCACCCAGTAGAGGTCCACGGCCACCGCCCCCATGGCCAGGAAGCCGGAGAACGAGAACGCCATCAGGATGGCGAAGTTGCCTCGACGGGACGTCCGGGCGCGCATGGATCCTCACCTGTTGCTCAGGGAGGACGGAACAATGCTTCCCGGGCCTGAGTCGGCCGCGTGCGCTCCGGCTGTAGGGATTTCGCCGGCGTCAGCGCCGGGGGTCCCGTCCGCGGTCGGCGAGGAGGCCGAACCGGAGCCCACGGTCGCTCACCCGCAGGGACGACCGGCGGGCGTGTTCGAGCAGGTGGAGGAGGATCACCGCCCCGGAGAGCAGCGTGTCGGCCCGCTCGGGGCTGACCGCCACCAGCTGGCGGCGTTTCGCCGGCCCGGCCTCCAGGAGCCGGTCGATCCAGCCGCGGAGGGCGCCGATGGTGAGCGTGGCGCCGTGCACGGCGCTGCCGTCGTACACCGTCTGGCCCAGCTCGGCGGCCATGAGCGTGGTGACCGTGCCCGCGGTGGCCACCACGGTCTTGGGCGGGGCGAGCAGCGGCACCCCGCGGACGGCGAGGCTGACGGCGTCGCGCAGGCGCGCGAAGGAGGCCGCGTCCACCGAGTCGTAGCCGAGGAACGCCTCGGTGAGCCGCACCGTCCCGCTCTCGAGCGAGGTGCGGGCGCGGAGCACCCCCCCTTCTCCCTGGATCACCTCGGTCGACCCGCCCCCGGGGTCCACGAGCAGCACCGGGCCCGGGGGCAGGTCCAACCCGTCCAGGGCGCCCAGCCAGGTCAGGCGGGCCTCCTCGTCCCCCGAGATGACCTCGACCTTGAGGCCGGTCTGGCGGTGCACCCCCTGGTAGAAGGTGCCGGCGTTGAGCGCCCGGCGCGAGGCGGAGGTGGCCACGGCACGCACCTGCGCCGGGGGCACCCCGAGCTCGGTCGCGCGCGCGGCGTAGGCGGTGAGCACCTTCGCGGCGGCCTCCATGCGGTCCGGCTTGAAGACGCCCTTGTCGGGGAGCCCGCGCCCGAGGCCGACCACGGTGGCTTCGTCGTGGACGACACGCCCCTCGTCGTCCACGACGACGAGCAGGAGGGAGTTCGAGCCGATGTCGATCGCGGCCTTCACCGGGCGCTCCGGGGCATCCGCCCGGGTATCACCAGCTCAGGTGGGTGGACCAGTTCGGGTTGGTGTACCCGCCTCCGCCGGTGGTCACCTGGACCTGGTGGCGCCCGTCGGCCGAGGCGATCCAGATGTGCGAGCTGCCGGAGCGGGTCGAGGAGAAGGCGAGGTAGGTCCCCTCGGGCGACCAGCTCGGGTCCTCGTTGTCCCCCATGCCCTGGGTGATGCGCTCCATCCCCGTGCCGTCGGTGCGCACGGTGAACACGTCGAAGGCACCGTCCCGGCCGACGAAGGCGATGCGGTCGCCCTTGGGGGACCAGGACGGGTCCACGTTGTGGCCGCCCGAGTAGGTGACGCGGCGCGCCCCCGACCCGTTGGCGTTCATGGCGTAGACCTGGGGGCCCCCGCTGCGCTCGCTGACGAACGCGATCTGGGAGCCGTCCGGCGACCACACCGGCGCGCAGTCGATCCCGGGGCTCTGCGTGAGTCGGGCCACCTCGGCCCCGGTGTTCGGGTCGATGGTGAAGATCTCCGAGTCGCTCCCCACCGTCAAGGTCAGCGCGAGGAGCCCGCCGCCCGGGGCGAAGGCCCCACCGGTGTTGATCCCGGTGCGGTGCGAGACGCGGCGGATCTGACCCTTCCCGAGGTCCGCCACGTAGAGGTCGGGGTTCCCGTTGAGGAAGCTGGTGAAGGCGATGGCCGTGCCCGAGGCGTTCCACCGCGGCTTCAGGTTGATGCTGCCGTTCTTGGTGACGGCGCGCCGCCCGTAGCCGTCGGCGTCCACCAGGTAGATCTCCTTGTTGGCGCCGAACTTCCCGCTGAAGGTGAAGCGGGTGTCGAAGAAGGAGCGCTCCTGGGTGACCAGGTAGATGATCTCGTTCGCGACGCGGTGGGCGAGGGTCCGCGCCGCGGACGGCGGGGCGGCGAAGCGCTTGGCGCCGAGCTTGGACGAGCCGGCCAGCTCGTAGACGTAGACCTCCACCGCGAGGTTCGACCCCTCGGCCTGGACCTGCGTCTTGGCGAGCACCGCCGCGCCCGAGGGCCGCCAGTCCTCGAAGGCGAACTCGCCCGGACGGACCCCGGCGTTCCCGGGTTCGAGGGTGGCGTTGGTGTCCAGCACCTTGAACCACCCGGAGAGCTCGAGGTCGCGCTTGACGACCTCCCACATCTCCCGCTCCTTGCCCGACGCCCCCTTGGGGACGGGGAGCGCGATGGGGACGGCGCGATCGCCGGGGCGGCCCACGTCGATGAGCACATTGACCCGACCCGCGGGCTCCTGGGCCCGGGACACCGGGATGGCCGTCAGGCACAGGAGGGCCAGGGCGAGGAGATGGAACCTCACAGGGACTCCTTGCAGACGAACTTGATGGTGCCCACGAGCCCGTCGGGGAACCTGGCCGGCAGCGGCGGGAGGCGCCCGGTCGACTCCACCGCGCGCCGGCCGGCCTCGTCGATCGAGGTGTTGCCGCTCGACTGCGCGATGGTGGGGCTCTCCGACAGCCGCCCGTCGGCCTCCACCGGGGCCCGGATGACGGTGGTGAGGCTCGGGTTGGCGAGGCAGGTGGCGCGGAGCGGGTGCCAGTGGTCGGCGACGGCCTGCCGCGCCTTGGCCACCCAGCGGGCCAGCTCGGGGTCGTGAACCCCGGACGAGGTGGCGCCGTCGGGGTTGGCGCTCCCTTCGGGAGAGCTCGCGGCGCGGTCGGTGGTGCCGAGCGGCGCGGAGAGATCCTTGAGCGCCGCCTGCTTGCGCATCTCGTTGATGAGCTTCTCGCGCTCGGCGTCCGCCTTCGGGTCCCCCTTGGCGGGCGGCGCGTCCGGCGTCTGGAACTTCATCTGGTCCGGGTTGGGCGGAGGGGCCTCCGACGGGGCGACCTCGCCCGCGGCGGAGTCCGGGGTGCGTTCGGCCCGCTGGGGCATGCGGCTGTTGAGCAGCGCGGCCCCGCTCATCTCCACGATCATCACGTCTTCGGGCTTGAACAGGGGGGCCGGGGCCGAGGTGCACTGCCCCACCACCGCGACGAGACCGAAGCCCACCATGTGGGCGAAGGTGGAGAGCGGGATCTCCCAGCTCAGGCCCATGGCCAGCCCGCGCTCATGGGGTGGCCGGCCCCGGCTGGGTCACGAGGCCCACCTTGGCCACGCCGGCGCTCTTGGCGACCGCCAGCAGCTGGAGGACCTTCTCGTAGGGCAGCTTGCCATCCGCCCGTACGAACACCGACTGGTCGGGGTTGGCTTCCGCGATGGCCTTCAACTTCACCTGCATCTCGTCCCAGGTGAGCTTGGTCTCGTTGATGTAGTACACCTCGTCCGCGGTGACGGAGAGCACGAGCTGCTCGTCCTGGGCGGCTAGGGGCGGCGCCTCCGCCCGCGGGAGGTTCATCTCCACGCCGGTGGTCATGAGCGGGGCGGTGACCATGAAGATGACCAGCAGCACCAGCATGACGTCCACGAAGGGCGTCACGTTGATCTCGGACATCATCCCGCCCTCCCGAGAAGGGCCCGTCATGCCCATCGCTCACCTCCCCCGGTAGTGGCGCTTGACGATGTTGAGGAAGTCCGACGAGAAGGCGTCCATCTCCGAGGCGATGCTGCGGATGCGCGAGTTGAAGAAGTTGTAGGCCATGACGGCGGGGATGGCGGCCAGGAGCCCGACCGCGGTGGCCACCAGCGCGTGCGCGATGTCCGGGCCGACGGTCTGGATGGTGGCCTGCCCGGTGACGCCGATGCGCTGGAAGGCTCGGAGGATGCCCCACACCGTTCCGAAGAGGCCGATGAAGGGACCGGTGGAGCCGGTGGTGGCAAGGAACGGGATCATCCGCTCGAGCTTGCCCAGCTCCACGTTGGCGGCCTTCCGCAGGGCCCGCTCGATGTTCTCGGTGAGCCCGAGATCCATCGCCGAGTTCGCCTGCTCCCCCGAGGTGAGCTTCGAGAGCTCGACGTACCCGGCGCGGAACACCGCCGCGACCGGGCTCCGGGGGTACCGGCCGGTGAGCTGGTAGACCTCGTCGAGGCGGGAGCTCTTCCAGAACTGGTCCACGAACCGCTGCGACTCGCTGCTCGCCGCGGTGACGGCCAGGAACTTGTTCACCACGATCGCCCAGCAGGCGATCGACATGGCGACGAGCACGAAGAGCACCCCCTGGACGACCAGATCGGCGTCCAGCAGCAGCGCGAGGATCGAGAAGCCGTCACCTTCGGTGGCGGCGGTCGCGAGGGTGACCGGAAGTACGGGGTCCATCGCCCTGCCCGGTAACTCGCAGGCCGGACACGCGACCGAGCCCGGCGCTACTTCATGGTCCGGCGCCAGCCCGCGTTCGCCTCGGGCAGGTTGGGTTGGCGCTCGAGCGCTTCCTCGTAGGCGTCATGGGCGAGGGTGGGCTGTCCGATCGCCTCGTAGGCGCGGCCCAGATCGGACCAGGCCCCGTAGTGGGTGGGCATGAGCCGGGTCG